>Ga0209829_10000408_pt1 | contig 40049 bp, 69 predicted proteins | sample C_140205_EF_Meta_FD_187311 | JGI IMG/M metagenome (GOLD analysis project Ga0209829, IMG submission 187311) | Freshwater microbial communities from Lake Croche, Canada to study carbon cycling - C_140205_EF_MetaG (SPAdes) (version 2) | ecosystem: Environmental > Aquatic > Freshwater > Lake...
TCACACATCATATCAAGGCACTTGAAAAATGCGGTTTACGATTATTTTAAAGGGTTGTTTCCTGATCTTGACATAAAAGAGGTTAATGGGGCTAATATTATATAGTTATGAAAATAATAATTACAGAATCACAATTAAAAACTATAACATTTCAAAATGCGGTTGATATGGCTTGGAAAGACATTGCTGATAACATAAAAGAAGAAGATTATTATGATGAAGGTGGATATGGAGATAACTACGAAGCAATCACAAAAATTGATGTGGTAACGGCATACAAGACTGATAATGTTGTTGAGTTAGGAATAATTATTTATATAGATACAATTTTTGACACATTTGATGTTGGTGACTATTTGTGGGACTTGAAATTAAATTTGGAAAACTATTTAGGGAAAAATAATTTCAAATTCAAATTACTTAATGTTATAAACGAAAATCCAAGAACAGATTGGTAATGAAAATAATAATTACAGAATCACAATATAACAAACTGACCGAAGATAACCTTCGAAAACTTTGCTATACGGTATGGAACAAACAAAAAAAGATGGGTGAAGAACCCCATCTTGATGATGTAATTTATGATATATCTGGAATTAGAAAAGAAAGTCGTGATGATTATGATAAAATAAGACCAATTTGGTATGAATATAACGGTGGATTTGATAACTTAGTTGAAAAACTTAAAGATGAAATTGATACTAAGGAATATAAGTTAGTTGAACCTGAATTTAATTTAAAAACCAAAATAAAGGTTGTTCATCTTGATATTGCAGGAGAATTTGTTGAAATTATGGTTGATGTTGACCCTCGTGGAACTATAGACTTTCATGGTTGGGATTCAGAAACCGAAGAAGAATATCAAGTTAACGACACAATTGAAGCCGCTTATTTAGAGGCTCAAGGTAATTATGAGACTGGTGATTTAATGGGTATGATTAGAAGTACAGTATATGATTTCTTTTATGGTTTATTAGAAAAATACGGTATTCCAATTGATGTGGATATTGATTTACAAGAAATTTATTAATACTTTTTAAATATGGGGCCAATAGAAAAAAAAATATTAGAATTATCAAAAACAGAAGGACTTTCTGAAGAAACAAAACTTACCTTAACTATGCTTAAAAATCAGGTTAGAGAAGATGAAAAAATAATTGTTAATGAAGCGTATCATAAAGGATTTTCTGATAAAGAAATGAATAAAAACCCTAGTTGGAATTACTTTGATCGTAGATATAAGTGTTACTTCTCAAATATAAAATTTGGTGAATTTAAATAATTTTCGTATCTTTGTGATATGGAAGACTTAAATAAACTTGAATTACCCGAAATTAAAACTCTTTGCAAACAATATGATATTAGTGTTGTTGGTGATAAAAAATCTTTAATTAAAAAACTAAAATACTATTTGGATCCGGTTGTTGGAACTTTGAATAACCATACCGGCAGAAAGTTAAATAAAAACCAAAAAATTGTTGGTTGTAAGATTGAAGAGAAGGAAAAAATCAACGAAATTTTAAAACAAAAAGGTCAATTTTTATATTATTCAATTGATTATAACTATTATTTGGTGACAGAATAAAACTTGTTGATATTTATAATAAAAAATTGTTATGAAAAATAAATTAAATGAAGAATTGAAGGATATTAAATATCTTTTTGAATATCAAAGAGGGAGGGTTATTTCTGAACAAGAAGAATTTGAATCTGAAGATGTTGATTTTGAAGAGGTTGAAATTGATGAGGAATGGAACGAAGAAGAGGAAGAAGATTTTAATTATCTTAAAGACGAAACTTTTGAAAACAGAGAAATTGAAACACCTGTTAGACCTGGAATTAAAACACCAACCAAACCAAAAAAACCGGGAACACCATATAGTCCTAAACCTGGACCTAAAAAAAATCCAAAAGCAAGAAAAGGGGATATGCCAACTTGGTTATCATTTGATGAACTTGGAATTAATTTGAAATAATATGAGAAATTTAAAACGAAGACTTTATACTGAAGGAGTTACCAAAAAAGAATTATTAAGACTTATGGAAGATCCGATTGATTACGAAGGACCTGAAAGGATGGCCGGAGATGTCGAAAGAAAGATTACAGGAAAAGAAACCCCTTATAGTAATTTTCCTGCAATTCCAGAAATGGATAGAGACTTTATTGAGTTAATATCTTCTAAAAGATTCAAGGACTCAGTTGATAAAGTTAGAATGGCCATGGGAGATACAAGAACCATTCAAGGACAAAATGCTCTTGGGCAGTTGATGAATACTGTTGGTCAAGCGATGCAAAGACTAATTATGATCCAATCTCAAAACAAAGAAGAACTTGAAGATCTTGCAGTTAAACTTGTTAAAGAAGAGTTAGGTATTCCTGATGGAGCGATGCAATTCGATGCTCAACTTGTGATGCAACCTATGGGTGCTGCTGAAGGAATGCAAAGTAATCCTGAAATGCCAAGTGAAGAAGAAGTTGAAGAACTTATGGGTGACATCGAAAACTTTAACTTGGAAAGAGCAAAAAGAAGATTTATCAATTCATTAATTCAGGGAGCAGCGTTTAAAGGTGGTCACATGTATGTTATGGTTAGAGATGAGATTAACGACATCAATCCACAACTTATGAACCTATATGCTGTTACTCAGTCTCTTATGGAACACGCATATTGGATATTTCCTGACATGGAAGGAATGGCCGGAGGTGGTGGTGGTCAAATGGGACAATCAGAAGTTGATGAAGAAACTGATCCACCAACAGTAAAAGCTAGGGCGGTTACATTCCCACTACTTGTTCACGAGTTAGTTAAAGGTGTTTATGAAATATTTGGAACACACGGACTACCTGACGATCCAAGACAACAAGAAATGATTTTGAAGGCAGAAGACACACTTCCTAGCGAGATTTGGGATTCAAGACTTGGACCAGTATTTTGGGAAAAGTTTGTTTCGACATACCCAATTGAGTTATTCGAAGATGATATGAAACATATACAACATTATTTGTTTATGCGATTTTCAGCATTAAGCGCTGAAGAGTTTATGAGAGTAGCAAAAATGATATTGAGTGGTGATCCAAAAGGAGAAAAATTCATTCAAGGAATGGTTAATGATATTGTAAAAGAACTTAAAGAACAAGACTACAAAGAAGCAATGGGTTATGACGATGAGGATGATGAAGATGATGATAATTTAAGTGGAATTGATTTTAGTGATTTAGGGTTATAATTTTTGACATATAGTCATAAAACTATTATACTTGTTTTTTATGAAGAATATTGATTGTGAAATATACATCAAACAACTTATTACTTTTTTTGAGAATAACCCCAATGATTTAATTGAATTAATTGGTAAATCACAGAAGAAAGAATTTTTTGATAAATTAAAAGACAGGTGTGAAAAAAATTTGTTAAAAGGTCAAGACCACGTCATAACAAGACAACAGATGGTTGACATTGTGATCCAATTAAAAATGCCCGAGTTGATTGACAACGAAGCGTCGATTGAAAAAATTGAAGGTAGTGTTCAAAAAACAAATTGGGGTGATATCTATTTAAATTAATTTTTCAAAAAAGTTTTGTATTTATAAAAATTTGTATATCTTTGTAATGTGATAAACGAGAAACGAAATGAAAACAGTTGAACTTACTATGAAAGAAATATGGGTGGCAACCCGACCTTCAATTCAGAAGAGTAAGAAAGTGTATTCTCGAAAACAAAAACACAAAAACAAAGAAAATAATTAAATATGATATACACACCAGAATTAATCAAATCAATTGCACCGGCAGTATTTGCCACATCCCCATCATTAAAAATGACAAACAAATATGAGTTTGTCCCAACACACGAGGTTATGGAAATGTTCGATCGTGAGGGTTGGCAACTTTCATCTGTAAAACAAACAGGTAAAGGAATTCATAACGTCCATGAATTAAAATATCGTAACGGACAACTACCCAAAGTTGGTGATACGGTTGTTGAAGCAATTATCCGTAACTCTCACGATGGATCGGCAACATTTTCTATGGCGGCTGGATTATTCAGACTTTGTTGTTCCAACGGACTCACAGTTCCCACGTCAGTCGCTGAACGTTTTTCAATTCGTCACAATCACTTCTCTTTAGATGAGGTTAAAGGATTGGCTGAAGACTTCTCTAAAAAACTTCCAAAAATTGAGGCTTCGGTTTCTCGAATGATGGAAAAAGAAATGACCGAGAAAGAAAAACTTCGTCTAATTAAAAGAGCGGTTGAGATTCGATGGGCTTTGGGTAGTGCTCCTTCAGCACTTGACATTAACGACCTTCTAACACCATTTAGACCTGAAGATGAAGGAAGTGATCTTTGGACCGTATTTAACGTGATCCAAGAGAAAATGATGAGAGGTGGATTTTCTTATCAGACACCAAGAGGTCGAACAACTAAACTACGAGGAATTAAAAGTATTCAAGCGTCCAACCGATTAAACACTAAACTTTGGGAAGCCGCTGAGGAATTAGTTTTGGTATAACAAATAAAAACGGGGGTCATTGACCCCCATTTTAGATTATGGAACAATTTAAACACGAAGAATTATTTTATAAAAGTTTAAACGAAAAAACTGGTGAATTTTTTTCTATTATTGAACTTTCTGACGGACATGGATTAAGTACGGATCTGTTATTGGAAAAACCAAAATTCGAACTTTATTTTTCAAATTCAATTCAATATTCTAATTCAAAGGCATACAAAGATTCAATATTTGTGTTTGACGAAGACATTTACATATATTTATCTAAAAGTGAACCAAATATAACTTCATTTTCTTGTAAAATTTATTATCCTATAAGAAAAAAGAAAGACGTGGATTTCTTTGTATTAAACTTAAAAAAAATAAAAGTAACATAATTGATCAATGGATAAAATTGCGGTAGTTTTTACAATGAAAAGTTGTCCTCATTGTCACACATTCAAAAATATGTTGACAGAGGCCGAAATTGACTTTATAGATAGAGATATTGAAGAGCATGAAGAAGAATATGATATGTTTGTTGAAGCAACAGGAAATGACTTTGTTCCTGCTTTTATGTTGATTGAAAATCCTGAAAGTGAAACACCTATAACTAATTTATATGCTCCAGATCGAGACTTTGAAGATGTTGATCAGGGATTAGAAATAATCAAAGAGTTTTACGAAAGATAAATAAAAAACCCCATCTTTAAAGGTGGGGTTTTCTTTTATACTAAAATTATATCTTTTAAACGATCCTGAACTAAAAAAGGTTTTTCTTTTGTTTGATCAAAGACATCGTGAAAAAATTCATAATCATCTAATTTTTCATTAAACAATTTTAGATCCATATCAAAAACATCTAAAATTAAACTTTCAATTTTTTGTTTTTTAATTTGTGAATTACAAGAAACTTTAATTTTATAATCTTCGTTTTCGTTTTGTTCGGTTGTGTAATAGAAATAAACTTGTTCTGTGTTTATTAAAGAATACATATGGTTTAAAATGTAGTGTGAATAGTAAAAGATTGATCTACCACATCCCAAACTATGTCCATAAGGAAATTCAGAGTTACAAGTTAGTTCAGAGATGGGTTCTTCTTCAATAACATAAAGGTCTTTATGGACTGAAACCCACCTATTATTAAAATCAGGAATTTCTTGATCGTATTTAATAATATCAATAATGTTTAGGGTTTTTCTGTTGACTTCAGTTAACACATCATCAAACCAATTTGAAAACTCATTTTTTATTTCATTTAGATCCAAAACAATTTCACTTGTTGTTTGACCATTAACAACAATAAATGTTTCACAATCTGTTATTTGAATAATTGTGTTATCTTTTTTGTCGAATTTTGACAGGATGAAGTCTGCAAATAGATTTACAAAATACCGTCTTGTGTTTTTTTCTAATTTTCTCATATTCTTGGTTTTTATAATGTATATGAGAATTAAATGAAACTATAAAGAGTTAAATATAATCTAAAAACATTTCGTTTATGTTTCTTTCTGTTCTGTCCCAATCAGGATAATCGGGGACTCTAATATCAATACATTCAACTTCATCATTATAAATCATACTATTTATAAGTGATGTATATCCACCAAAATATTCTAAAAAAGAGTCAGAATATGTTCCACCTTTGTTATTTTCTAAAAATGTTTTTATAATTCCAATAAAATCTCTGATTTTAATATATTGGTCGTATTTAGTTTTTTCACCAACCTTTCTTGGAACCTCATCAATATGACCCTCGAAATATTCACTAAGACCATTATAAACAGATTCATAAACTTCATCTTCGTATGCTTGATTTTCAGAGTTGTAATAGATACTTCTTAACTCAGAACCCAAATCCTCTAAATCATTACTGAAAAGTTCGTTTGATGCGTCACTATCGTTTAATAGGTCGTTTAAATCTTCAGGTCTTATTCTAAAATAACCTTCAGTTTGTTGTATTTCAGACAAATGTTCAAAAAAGTCCGAATCATAATCCTCTAATGATAATTCTTGATTTCCTATTTTTTTATAAATAACATCTTTAAGATGTGTAAAATTAGAATCATTTAAAACATCTATTGTATCGTATGGCATCATACTGGAATCAAAATACCAATCGTGACCTAAACCATCTTCACTTAAAATTAATTTTGCAACATGTCTGGGGTCACTATCACTTCTTCTACTACCACTACAAAAATATTCACTTAACTCTTCTCTATCTCTTAAACTTAGATAAAAACCACCATTTCTAATTTCAACATCGGTAATTAAATTTTTGACTATATAATAAACTGTGTCTTCGTAGTTGTCTTCTAAACCTTTTAGAAGTAATATGTTTTTGAGTTCTTCAGGTGCATCATCATAACTAAGATTAGTTAAAATACCATTTTCATCTAAAAAGTCTATGATTTCATCATCCCATTTACGATAACCTATTTGACCTAAATCTAATTCATCTAAAAGACCGTATTTTTTAACAAACTTAAAAAAAGTAATAAGGTCGTTAAAATACGGCTCAATTTCATATTCAAATTCACCATCATTAAATAAATCAACTAATTGTCTTGCTCTTTCTAAACTCATATCGTATAAATATCAAATAAACAAAAAAAGGCGTTCTAAAACAGAACACCTTTTTTTCGATGATACACAAATATTATCTTCTGTAATATTTGTTAATGATTTTTTTTACCGACTCTTGAACGTTTGAGTTATTTTGAGCGGTGTTTGAACCTTGTTGAGCTTGTTGAGTTTGCTGACCTTGTTGAGTCTGTTGTCCTTGTTGTGCTTGGTTTCCTTTATTTTTGCATCCACATGACATAGTTTCTAGTTTTTTATTAGTTTATTAATTTAAAGTTATGTTTATAAATAGTCTTTCTAATTGACCCATTACAACCATTATCCATTATTTTACCTCTTAATGCTGTTGAAAGTTTTTGTCTAACATTCTTTTCTGAACCTTTAGAGAAACCCTCATTTATTAAATATCTTGCCGCTTCGAATAAATTATCAAAAACATAAGATTTATTGTTAGATATTTCAGTTAAAACAAATTTTTCAAAATTACCATGTTTTTTTTGATTATATTTTGATAATCTTAATTTAACGTCGTCGTTGAATGTGTTTCTTCTAAACTCATTAACTTTTGCCAAATTATAACCAAAAATTGGATCATCCGTCTTATACATAGTAATATACTTATTTTCTAATAAAATTAAATCCTCAAAATTACATAATTCCAAAACTTCGAAAGTAAAGTTTTCTTCACCAAACTTATTATATGAATTTTGTAAATAATTATTATCATGTATATTCTTACGTAACATCCAAAAATGTTTGTATTTTCTATTATCAACATTAACAGAACTACCGATATAAATTTTATTATCGTATTTATTTTCTATTTTGTAGATGCCGCAATTCATAAAATGTTTTTATTATAAATATTTTATAAAAATCAATTATTTTTATTTTGTTATATTTATAAAGTATGAGAGACTTCATTAAAAATTTCTTATTAGAACAAGATGACAATCTTGTCACATTAACTCCTGAACAATATAAAGATGTATTAGAAGATGTTGGTGGAATTGCCGCAAGAGTTTCGAATATAAAACCTTACAGAGGTAAGGGTATTGTAATTAACGGTGATTTAGATCTTAGAAAATTTAAAACTGTTGGACCACTTACAGGTATTGTAAGAGTTATGGGAAGATTAGATATTTCTGGAACCAACGTCCCACATCTTGATGGTGTTACTGTTGATCGATACATTAGTGATTGGGGATCTACAATGCATAAAATCAAACTAAAAAAACAAAGAGATTATAAAATTTCACAACTTGAAGGTTATAGAGAAGATGATGAATGGAATATTGAAAATAATGATGATGAATCTGAAAGAACTGAAGCGTTATATGAATTCTTAGTTGAAGAAGGTATTCCTGAAGAATATGAAGACGACGATGGAAATGAAATAGAAGAAGATAAATATTTTATTTATCCAAATGGTACTGGAACTCAAGGTATTGGGAAACAATACGAATGGTTAGGTGGAGGAACTTTATCTCCAGACACATATGATGTTTATACTCAAGATGAGTTAGATGCTGCGGCTAGAAGATATGTTGAAAATTCGGTTGATGACATGGGTTATGATGCATTTTCAAGTTGGGTATGGGATCAAGCGCTTAATAAAGGAGAGTGGCAAAGTTGGTTAGAAGATTTTTTTGAAGATATAGTTAGAGATGATCCTGAAAACTATGATATAGGACTTGAATTATCTACAAATCAACAACATCAAGTTAATCAATTAACAAAAACTATAGAAAATCTAAATAATAGATTAGAAAAAGAGGAATTGTCTGACGAAGAATTCGAAAAAATTGAAGGAAAAATAGAAGGGTTAGAAGAGACAATAGAAGACATCAAAGAAGATCCACAAGGTGGTTATGATGAAAGTTCTATACAGAATGAAATTAATGATAGAGTTAGTGAATATATTGATGATATTGATGATTTTATTAAACATTACGGTTATGAACAAAATTTCATAATGGATTTTGTTGATTTAGATGAGGTTACGGATATTGTCGTAAATAGTGATGGTTATGGTCATCTATTAAACTCTTATGATGGAGAAATGTTTGAAACACAGGTAAATGGTGATTGGTATTATGTAATGAGAGCGAGTTAGGTCTTTATTTGTTCATCTTTTTGTATTACTTTTTAACACAGAGATGGCAAGAAGAAAAAAAATAGAGTTTTTATTAAATACCGATTGGATGTTTGAAAAGCCAATTGATCGAGAATACAAAGAATACAAATTACTTTCATATTTTCAAAAGATGGGAGAAAAACTCGACAAGTTAGAGTTATATCCCGGTTTTATTGAATTATCATTACATTTAATGAATGTTCAAGCATTGATGAAAGATCAAAAAATCCTTTATATCGATAAGAAATTAAATAGTATCGATGATGAAATTCTTGTTAGAGATTTAAAAATCAAAGATATTCCCGCCATGTCAAATGAAGAAATTAAAGAATTCAAAGACATTCTTATGTATTCAGCACCAAGAATTATGGAATATTTTAATATTGCAAAATCTGTTTGGACGATTGTTTTTGATTCTTTGGATATGAAAATTAAAAAAAACAAGAAAAATTTATTACACCCAAAAGGATATTTTTATTATATTAATAATGATAAAAAATATTATGTTTGGGAATATATGGTAAAAAAACAAACAAAATCTAATCCACAACAAATGACAAAAATTAATTTAATTTATTGTGATTATTTAAACGATTTGACAATACCAAAAATAATATCTAATTTATCGACATTTGAAATTGAAGATAAAAAAATAAGCCCAATTTTTCATATGTCATCAACGGGAACATTTCCTGTGGAAGAAACACTTTTACCGATGTTTAAAAGAAGAATATCTGGTTATCTTTCACAAGAAAAAAGTTTTGAAAAGAACAACAACGAATTGAAATGAGTTTTAGTAAAAGACTTTTAAAGAAAGAAAATATTTTAATGAATTTGGAAAATATAGTTCAATACCTAAACGCCGACGCAATAATTTGTAATGACGAATTTTCAAAAAAGGTATATGATTTTTATAATCAAGGAAAAACAAAAGAAGAAATAATAAAATATATAACAGAAAATAAATGAAAATTAAACTCGAATACGTATGGTTAGACGGGTATGCACCTGAGCCAAACCTGAGAAGTAAAACTAAAATAGTTTATTACGACTCAATCAAAAATGCCTTTCTCGACGGAAAATTTCCTATTTGGAATTTTGATGGATCTTCAACGAAACAAGCAAACACCGGAAATTCAGATTGTTTGTTAAAACCTGTGGCACATTATATTAAAGATATTCATTCGACCATTTATGTTCTATGTGAGGTGTTAAATCCTGATGGAACGCCACATCAAACAAATACAAGATCTTTGATTGATAAAAATTATGATGATCTATGGTTAGGGTTTGAACAAGAATATTTTATTTACGATAGAAAAAATAAATGTGTTTTGGGTCACCATGAAAACAACTTAAAACCACAGGGTGAATATTATTGTGGTGTTGGTCATAATGTTGTTGGTCGTGAGTTTGTTGAAGAACATATGAATATGTGTTTGAGTTATGGTATTGATATAACAGGAATAAATGCCGAGGTTGCGTTAGGTCAATGGGAATATCAAGTATTATCTCAAGGTAAATTACAAGGTGGTGACGATCTTTGGATGACAAGATATTTCTTATTTAAGATTTCAGAGAAATACAATTATGAAATCGAACTTAACCCAAAACCATTAAAACACGGAGAATGGAATGGATCGGGTCTTCACACAAACTTTTCAACAGATATGATGAGATATTATGGAAATGAAAAGTATTTTATGGAACTATTCAACACACTCGAAACAAGACACAAAGATCATATTAAATCATACGGATCAAACAATCACTTACGACTAACTGGTGAATATGAAACACAATCGATTGATAAGTTCAGTTGGGGTATATCAGATAGAGGAGCATCAATTCGTGTTCCACAGGACACCGCAAAAGAATGGAAAGGATATGTTGAAGATAGAAGACCAGGTTCAAATGCAGATCCATACAAAATCATTGGTGAGATAGTAAAATCTATAAAAATCACAGATGACAGATATAATGTTGAAAATACTTCAAATGAAGATACGAATAAATCTCTGTGGACAGAAAATGAACCACATTTTTTTAGAATAAAAGAATAATGGTTAATTTAAAAACATTGATTATTGGAATATTTTTTGGGTTTTTGGCTCAAATAATCACATTTTTTCAACTTCAAGGATCATTAAAATATGAATGGATTAAAAATCATTATTGGTTAACGGTATTGATGGGTATTCCAATATCTATGTTGTTTATGTATTCAGTGAAGAATATGATAATTGCATACAATGGTCAAATGTGGCCGTCAAGGTTAATAGGGTTTAGTATTGGGGCGGTTGTTTTTACTTGGTTAAGTTGGTTGATTTTTAAAGAACCTTTAACATTAAAAACAATAGTTTGTTTGATTTTAGCAATAGGAATTTTAATAATACAATTATTTTGGAAATAAAAATGGAAAATAAAGAACATGTAAATCACCCACAACATTATCAATTTGGTAATGATAGAACTTATGAGGTTATTAAAATAATTGAAGTTTATGATTTTGATTTTCATATCGGGAATTGCTTCAAATATATTAGTAGAGCCGGAAAAAAAGACCCCTCTAAGGAGCTTGAGGATTTGAAAAAGGCAAGATTTTATCTTGATAGAAAGATACAAAATTTAGAAGAAAATAATAGAAACTAATTGATTTCAATTATTTTCTTCCCTTTAGTTAAATTATCTTTATCCCATAGAATATAAAGATAATCAATAAAAGTCATACTTTATATTTGATTATTACTATAATAAATCATATCATTAGCAAATGAATGACAAATCAAACAAAAAATCGAGTCTAAACAAGGAAATTAATGTTTTTGGTGCCATAACCACAGCAAATGAATTAATGCGTGAAACACTTATCAACTTTACTTGGGGGTTTTTAGGAAACTCTATTGTTGTTTTTGTTTCAAAAGAAATGGATATGTTGGTTTTAATTAACTATATTCTTTATTACATATTGATTTCCTATATTGTAAACAGGAAAAAATATGATACGGTATTGGGTAAGTTTATTGTATTACCGGGATCGGCGGCATTTGGAGCGTTTACAGGGTATAAATTGGCGCAACAAATAATAAATATATTATGACAGAAAAAAGAAACATAGAAGAAGTATTACATAAAGTTATCAATGGGGATTGTATTGAAGTTATGAAGACATTACCTGAAGGGTCTGTAGATTTGGTGGTCACATCTCCTCCCTATGGCGTTGGTATTGCTTATGATGTTCATGAAGACGATGTTGAATTTGAAGAATACGTTGAGTTTGCCAAGTCTTGGTTGTCTGAAGTGTATAGATTATTAAAAGATGATGGACGAATTGCTCTAAACATCCCTTATGAAATTAACAGACAGAAAAAAGGTGGTCGTATCTTTTTTGTATCAGAAATGTGGCAAATTATGAAAGAAATCGGTTTTGGTTTTTTTGGTATTGTTGATTTAGAAGAACAATCACCACATAGAAGTAAGACAACAGCTTGGGGGTCTTGGATGAGTCCGAGTTCGCCATACATTTATAACCCAAAGGAGTGTGTTATTTTGGCTTATAAAAAACATCACATCAAAAAAGTTAAGGGTCAACCAGAATGGACGGGTGAATTAACCGAAATTGAAAATGAAGATGGAACAAAAAGAAACAAAATGATGTATGACGAAAGAGACAAAAAAGAATTCATGGAACTTGTCTTTGGTCAATGGAATTATTTTGCTGACACCAAGTCTTTAACCAAGGCAACCTTTTCAATGGACATACCAACAAAAGCGATTAAAATATTGTCCTACAAAAACGATATAATTTTAGATCCATTCGCTGGTAGCGGGACTAGTTTAGTTGCTGCAGAAATCTTGGATCGTAAATGGATCGGAATTGAGTTATCACCAAATTATTGTGAAATTGCAAGGTCAAGAGTTCAACACTTTGTTGACGACAAAAAACAGGTTAAAATTGAACACGATTTAAATTAGTTCAACAAAATCACCTTCTTCTATTTTATATTTTTTACATTCACCACCTGGTAATTCAAGAATCATATCTCCATTACCAGTAAAGTGTTCGCAATCATCGGAAAAACATGGTTTACAATTATGGTGAATTTTTGTAATTACATTACCATCAATAAAGATAATATCTAAATGAACCAAACAATTTTTCATCCAAAATGAGTGAGGTTCATTTTCCATAAAAAATAACATACCATTAAAAGATCTATCAAATTTTTTTCCCATCATACCTTTTTGGGTATCTTTTGAAGTTAATACTGTTTTAACATCAAAAAGGTTATTATTTATTTTAATCTTCATATTTATAAATACTATGATTGAATTTAAAAAATGGGCGGGTATCATATTAAAACATAATGACGAAGTTTTACTCTGTAAAAGAGCTCCCGATAAATCATTACCAAACATTTGGTCCATTCCTTCAGGAAAAATTGAAAGTGGTGAATCACCAGGGGCAGCAGCAATCAGGGAATTTCACGAAGAAACAAATTTGGAATTAAAAAAAGAATTAGATTTCGTGGGGTTTATTAATAAGTATAAAAAAAATGGAACAAAAAAAGGACATATGTTTGTTTTTTTGTTTGAGTCAGATAGAAAACTTGAACCAGATTTAAAACAAGCAAAAGATGGTTGGGAACACACCTCTTGTAGATATTTCAAAAAAGACGAGATTCCGACACAAAAGGGTAATGAAGAACTTTTAGAAATTTTGAATAAAATGTTTTAATATTTTTTCTATTAAATATTTTTTATTATATTTGTAGAAATAAACAACTATGATTAAAACGACATTCAACCACAAGATTACAATAATGAACGAAAAGTTCGGAAATCTATTAACCGAATCTTTTGTTGATCAAACGCAATTCAAAATATTTTTGAAGATGATTGATGGGGCTTTGAATCTTAACGAAGACCTTTCTTATTTTGACGGAAATACTTTTTTGGTTCACATTCCGCACAAGATTTTGAAAGATTCTGTAATTTTAACAAATGTTGTTGAGGTTACTTTAAATGAACAAATTAGAAATAAAATTGAAACTTTAGTTTAATATGAAAAAAATAACATCTTTATTATTATTGATTTTGGTGATCACTTCTTGTGTAAAAGAAGAAATTAAACCTCAACAACCTTTAGGACCACAACCAATCATTACTGACACAACAAGTGTGGATTCAACAATAAGTTTGAAAAACACCACTTGGGTTATAACAAAAATATTGAATACAAGTTTCAATCAAGAAATGAGATCAGACACCCTTGTTTTTATTTCAAATAATGTTTATTCTTTTAACGGAGTTCAATCGACATATAATTTTTACCCAAGTCAATCAAATTATACTTTGACTTTGAATAACACGCCTTGGGGACATATTAGTGGAAAAATGTATGATTATAATTTAACTCAAGGTATTTTGGAAAATTCACAATTTGTAAATTACTTTACAAACCAAAATAGTGTTAAAATTTGGATGGAAAAACAATAGTTTCTTTGTTATCTATAAAACAAAGTGGTGGCTAGTAGACACATTCGGTGTCGACCCAAAAAAAGGTGGAAGAAATTTCACCTTTTTTTATTTTCATAGTATTTATTATAAAATATCATATTATGAGAAATAAATTTATTTTAACTGAAGAAGAATCTAAAAGGATTTTATCTCTTCATTCAAAAAAAATTCAAGAAGAAAGAGTACAGGGATCTAAAAATGTTATAAATGAAGCTGACCCAAGAATGAATGCTAAAAACGCAGTAGTTGGTGCGGCTTTAGCAACACCATTAATAGGACCATTGACTGCGATTAATCCGTTATTAGGACTTGCTGGTGTTGTTATAGGTGGTTGGTTAGGAGCCACTTATTCATCAGGAAAAGCTTTTGATAGAGTTAAAAATCTTTTAAAAGCTTGTAACACAAAAAAATCTAAAATAGGAAAAACAACGTTACCAACATCAAGAATAAAAGAAATTGCTGATTCTTTAAATAAAGCAATTTCTGGTTTGGGAACAAACGAAGAATTGATTAAAGCTAACTTAGCTTCGATACCAACTTTTCCTGATTTATGTGCAGTAAACTACACTTATTCAATTAGACAAAGTGAAACTTTATTTGATGCTATAGATGGTGATATTGATTCTGATAGTGAATGGAATGAATATGTTTGGAAACCAATTTATGGTTTAATTGAAAAAACAAAAACAGTTTCAGAAAACGAAGTTCTCAAAAATGCTAAAGCATGTGGTTATAACACTGTTGAAGAATATAAAAATGCAAAATGGAAATGTAATAAAAGTCAAAATAATAATCAAAAAGATGAGGAACTTTTAAAAACTGCAAAATCTTGTGGATGGAATAGTATTGAAGAATATAAAAATTCAGGTTGGAAATGCAAAGTTCAAAAACAAAAAATTAGAAGAGGTGGTAGTAAAAGTGGATATACTTTTGATTTCAATACTATTATGAAAGAAATTGATTCTAAATGTGTCTCTAAACAAACTCCAGAACCAACACCGACACCCGAAATAGACAGAACAATAACTAAAGATGTGTATCAAACATTAATCGCTTAAAAAAATAAAAATGAGTAAAATTAAATTAACCGAAGACCAATATAGAAGATTAAAAGATAATTTAATCGAAAGTTCAATTTTAAATGAACAAACATCTGACCAAGTAATGCAAGTTCAAAAAAAATTAAATTCTTGCTTTAATGCAGGACTAACTGAAGATGGTATTGCTGGTGAAAACACAAAAAACGCAATTGAAAAATATACTTCATATAGATTTTAATAAATAAAATTAAAAATGAAACGAAGACTTATAATAAGTGAGGAAGAAAAAAATAGAATATTAAATCTTCACGAAACAAGAAAAAATAAAGAGTGGAACTTAATAGGTGAACAAGTTACAGGAAACCCTGGAACACCCGTTGTTGGTGCAACTCCGCCCGCAACATCAGTTACAAACATACCTATTCAAACAGCACCAACAAATACCCCAACAAATACCCCAACAAACACGACAACAACCCCAAAACCAAACTATGAAGATGGAGTATATAATAACGACAAAGATTATGATTACAAAAAAGAAGGAGATAAATATTTTTTCAAATTGAAAACAAATCCTGTTAGCCCAAAGGTTAAAGCCTTAAAAAAACAAAATAAATATATAAATTGGACCGAAGCAACGGGTAACTCAAAAATAGCAATATCAAAACTTCCTTTTCTATCAACATTAACCGCTTTTAAAGGAGTTGGACCTGAAGTTGACGGTAGTGATGAAACTTTTGACGCACCAACCCAAACAGCACCAGTATCAACTACCCAAACAGCACCAGTACCAACTACCCAAACAGCACCAGTATCAACAAGCCAAACAACACCAGTATCAACTACCCAAACAACACCAACTACAAATAATACCGATCTTGCGGCAGACTTAAAAACCGCATCTCAAATCAGACAAGAATTCAGACAAGGTAAAAGAGACAAAAACAAAGCACAACGACAATACAACCAAATGGTCAATAAATATAATAAACTTAAAGATAAGATGAGTCCACAGGACAGCACAGCTTATCTACAGGCGATTAACCAACTCAAACAACAACTGTCATAATAATTTAAGACAAATGATTCAAACCTTTTACGTAGTTTAAGGTTTATGTTTTTTTATTTGTTATATTTATTAATATGAGAAATATTATAATCACCAAAAGTCAATTAAGACTAATTACCGAAGCCTTGGGTGTTCCTGATTCTATTTTGGACGCAGCTGACATATTATATGATGTAGTTGAAAACAACATTAGATCAATAAACACCATTCAGGACGAATACAAATTTGATGGTGATCTTGATTTAGAATTAGGTGATAAGAAAAAAGTTAAAATTAATTCATATGAATTAACTATAAGTATTGAAGAGGTGGAAGATGAAGAAGGAGTTTTAGATATTATTTCTATGGGGATGGGAGGAAGATTTGGGTTTGATAGAAATGTTTATTTGAAACGAAATGAACCATCGAATAATTTGAATTTAAATATAACATTTGCGGTTGGAGAAAATTGGAAACCAGAAGAACTAATTCAAAAAATGGAAGAAGAAAGGGATGAACAAGTAGCATCTTTGGCACATGAATTAAAACATAAATACGATAAACAAGTTAATATATTTAGTAAAGTTGGACCTGACGCCAAATATCAAGCAACACAACAAAGAGGAACTTTTGCAATTCCTGTTATTGATAACGTCTTTTACAGGTATATGTATTTTATTCATGGAATTGAAAATTTGGTTAGACCAACTGAAGTTGCATATTCTTTGAAAAGAAAAAAAATAACTAAATCACAATTCAAGGACTTTATTGAAAATAACAGAGTTTATAAAGAATTATTAGAAATAAGAAATTTTACTTTTGAAGATTTTATTTCAAAACTAAAAGAACAAGAAGAAAGAATGGACAAACTTATAGAACATATTGGTGAAGACCCTTCTGATATGACAATTAAAGAAAAAATTGACAAAGTTTTAGAAATTGTTTATATTGATTTAGTAAATAACAGACTGGAAATGTTTTTTAGAATGACTGAACACGGAATGGATGATATGTTAAAATTTGGTGCTCAAATTGGGTTATTACCAAATGAATTACAAGGGGAAGTTGAAAAGTTGGGTAAAACCAATGAAGTTAGACAAAAATTTTTAAACCAAACTACTAAATACCAAAAAAACCCAACTAAATTTTTTGAAGATGAATTTGAAAAATTTAATTATGTTGCAAATAAAATGATTAAAAAAATTGTCAAGTTATATGATATGGCTGAAGATGATAAAGAAATGACAGAATCAATACAGAATTGGGATCTTCACCAACAAATTATGGAAAAAAAATATGGAAAAAGAAAAATCGAAACTAAAATTAAAAATTGGAATCTTAAATAAACTTTTGGTATTTATACCACTTTTATTATTATCGTTTATTTTAACAAAACCAGAATACAAAGGACTGGCAACTTATTACGGACAACATTGGACGGGAAGATTAACAGCATCAGGAGAAAGATTTCACGCAGATAGTTTAACCGCCGCACACAAACACTTCAAGTTTGGAACAATACTAAAAGTTATTAACCATCATAATGATTCAATTTGTTATGTTAAGGTAAATGATCGATTACCTAAATCGTCAAAAATGATGATTGATTTAAGTTATGGAACGGCCAAAAAACTTAATTTTCTAAAAAAAGGTGTTATAAATGTGACCCTTATTCCTGTCGATACTGTTAAAATTATTAAATAATAAACAAAACATAGGTTTTGCTCAATAATATAATTTAATTATATCTTAATAAGTATTTATACGTATATATTATTATAGTAACTCGACCGGCCCATGGCAGATGGGGGTTTCCAAAAAGGATTCTTCAAGTGAGTATAACAATTAATGCATTTTAATTTTATACAAATGAAGAATTTATTATTATCAATTTTTGTTTTTTTTGCAAGTTTCGTCACTTTATCTCAATCTTGTACCCACACTATTAAACTTACCGATACTTTTGGTGATGGATGGAATGGAGGTTATGTTTCTGTTTCTGTTGGTGGTGTTGTTGTTTTAAATAATATTACATTAGCAACTGGTTATGGTCCTGTAAATTATAATTTTACTGCAGCATCAGGTCAAACAATTCGAGTTTATAGAACAATAGCAGGAACTTATCCAAGTGAAATGAGGGTTCAAGTTGTGAATAATGTTGGAACAGTTTTACTTGCCACCGTACAACCTGTTGTTGGAACGGCAACTTCAGGAGGATATACTTGTATTGCTAATTGTGGGGTTGCATCTGCTGGATGTACAAACGTTTCATCATATGGATCTGCTGTCGCACCGACAACACCAACTACGGTAACAATTTCAAGTTGTAATTTTCAAAATGAGTATTCAACCGTGTCAGGAATAATTGCAGGAAGAACTTATCAATTTGGATATAGTTTGGGTGGTTATATCACCGTTCATACAGGAACTTACAACGGACCAATAGTTGCTTATGGGACTGCACCCTTGAATTGGGCTTCAGCATATACAGGAACGGTTTTTGTTCATTACAATACAAACTCAGGATGTGGAACAGCATCTTCTTGTGGAACTTCAACTGTGAGTTGTGTTACTTGTTCTGCTCCTGCGGCACCTTCTAACGACCTTGTTTGTAATGCTACACCAATATCTTGTGGGCAACTAATTTCAGGAACAACTGTAAATGCTAATAACTCTGGAACAGGAGAAAATTCAACTTGTAGTGTAACTCAAACTCAACCTGGTGTATGGTATGTTATACCGGGAAATGGTCAAATAATGACAGCGTCATTATGTGCGACTGCTTGGGATAGTAAAATATCAGTTTTTAGTGGTCCGAATTGTTCTTCTTTAACTTGTGTGGGTGGAAATGATGATTCAGGTCCTGCGTGTGTTTCTACTTCAGCATCTTATAGTTGGACATCTGTTGTTGGTACTAATTATTATATTTTGGTTCACGGATATTCATCAACAAGTTCTTTTACAATTAATATGAGTTGTTATACACCACCACCATCTGCTCCAACATCTATAACGGCAACACAAAATACAATTTGTAATGGAACATCAACAACTTTAACTGCTAATGGAGCAATTGGAACGGTATATTGGTATACAGGTGGATGTGGAACTACTTTTATTGGAACAGGAAATTCAATTACTGTAACACCTTCAACAACCACAACATATTTTGCAAGAAATTACAATTCAGGGTTATTTAGTTCAAGTTGTGCTTCGACCACTATAACAGTAAATCAAATACCGCAAGTTACAATAACTCCGACATCTAATGTTATATGTAATGGGTCAAGCACTCAATTAAATTCTAATGTTAGTGGTTTATCTGTTCCTGGAAATTTAGTTGTGACAATATCCAGTGGTGGGTTTATGGATGAAACAAGTTGGGTATTATACAATAACTTAGGAACTATAATAGGTTCAGGTGGAAACTATGGGTTGGGAACAACAAACGTAATTCCAATTGGATCATCAGCAAATGGACCTTATACTTTTTCAATTGAAACTCAAGGAACTTTTAATGACAATACGGCAACTTTTACAATCACTTGTAATGGAACTACTATTTCAAGTGGAAGTTTAGGTGGGGGACAAACTTTTAATCAAGTTGTTTCATCTTGCACAACAACACCACCAATTACATATTCTTGGACTCCTTCGTTAGGACTATCTAGTACAAGTTCAGCTAATCCAATAGCAACTCCTAATAATACTACGACCTATACCTTAACGGCAACGGCTAATGGTTGTTCAAATACGGCACAAGTTAATGTGACAGTGAACCCATTACCATCAGTAAGTGCCGGACCAAATCAAACTATATGTTCAGGTTCTTCGGTGGCTCTTTATGGATCAGGAGCAACAAGTTACACTTGGAACAATGGTGTTACCAATGGAGTTTCTTTTTATCCTAATAATACACAAACTTATACGGTTACAGGAACAAACGCTAATGGTTGTTCTAACACATCAACCACAACGGTTACAGTAATTTCAGCACCTGTGGCAAACGCAGGACCACCAGAAACAGGAAGCTCAACTTGTGGTATAAACCAAATTACTTTGGGTGCAAACGTTCCATCAGTTGGTCAGACTGGAACATGGAATGTTTTTAGTGGAGTTGGTGGAACTTTTTCTAACATTAATTCACCAACATCAACATTTACAGGAAATTATGGGTCAAGTTATATACTTCAGTGGAATGTAACTAATGGTCAATGTTCAACCTCCTATCAAAAATCGGTCACCTTCAATCAGCCAAATGATCTGTCATTGGGGGGTGCTATAGGTTCTAATGATTTTCTTTGGGGAGGTCTTACATCAACTGATTGGTCTACTTCAACCAATTGGTATCAAAAACAATCTGCGGGACATTTTGTTAGAATGTCAGGAAACGCTCAACCAACAAACTCAAATCAGGTATTTACATTAAATCAGGCAAATGGAGGTCTTTGTATAGGAAACGTTACACCTACACTTAGCGTTAATGGAAATGCCTATGATGTTTTTATTAACCCTGGAATTACTTTGGACTTAAGCAATGATAGTCTTAATATAACTCATGATTTAATCAAAAATGGTTCTTTAACGGCTTCGATAGGAACGGTGAATTTTATTGGAAATACAAACTCTACTATTGGTGGAAATGGTAATACTCAACTTTTTAACATGAAAGTAAATAAAAGTGGTGGTTCTAATCTTACACTCTCACAACCAATAACCGTTACTAATACTTTAACAATGGTTCAGGGAAATATTTTTACTTCTAATTCTAACCTTTTAACTTTGGGAACTACAAGCTCTCAATCTGGAACGCTTAACTACAACACCGGAACAATTGTTGGGCCTTTCAAAAGATATTATTCCTCAATTCCCACAAGTGGAAATGACGGGTTCTTTCCTGTTGGGACTACATCTTACAACAGATATTCACAAATTAATTTTACTTCTACACCAGGATTAAATCAATCATTAACAATTCAATATAAACTTGGAGCACCATTGGTTAACGGAACACCTCTTTATACAGGTTTACCTCAAGTCGTTAGTAATTCACTTATTCAAAATTATTCGGCAGATGGATATTGGGAAGTGATTCCAAACAACGGGAATTATTCTTCAAGTATAAACTCAACACCATATAACATTACTCTTTTTGCAAATAATCTTAATGGTATGACTACACCACAGATTTGTAGAATTATTAAGAGTCCAGGATCAACACACACAAGTTGGCAATCTTGTGGGACACATGTCCCAATTTTGGGAAATGCTAACCCACAATCTTTTATTATCAACAGCACATCTTCGACTGGATTTAGTTGGTTCAATATTGGAACACCAAATTCTCAAGCGTTACCTGTGGAACTATTATCTTTTGATGGTTCTTGTAATGAAAACTTAATTACTTTAAATTGGAAAACGGCAACCGAACATAACTCTGACTATTTTGATGTTCTTAAATCAAGAGATGGTGAGAATTGGTCTAAACTGACCACTTTAAATTCAGTTGGTAATTCAAATCAAATGACAGATTATACGACAAAAGATGAAAACGCAATTGACGGAAATAACTATTATAAACTTTTTCAATATGACATTGATGGTCAATATAAAGAGTATGGACCAATAAATGTTATTTGTGATGGAAATTCAAAAGGTTATTTTAGCATATTTCCAAATCCTAGTTCTGGTGATTTTCAGGTTGTGTTAAATAATAAAAATATGATTGGTAATGGAAAACTAATAATTAAAGATACAAAAGGATCTGAAATTCTTAATAAAGAAATTAATGTTATGACAGGAATTAATTTGTATGATATTTATGATTTAAATATACGACCAGGGGTATATTATGTTCAAATAACAAATAACAATTTATCAACTCAAATAATTAAAGAAATTATCAAATAAAAAAACATGGAAATAATCTTAATTTTATTTTTAATATGGGTTATGTATGTTTTTTTTAAGGACATTTATAAGTTATTCATTAGTAATGTAAATTATGATAATTTTTTTTTGGTAAGTTTTTTTTTCGTTTTGGGTTATTTATTTTCCATTTTTCTTTGGTGGGTCAATAATATTCGAATATTATTTAATTCATATATTTTTTAATTCTAAATAATTTCTTATCTTTGTAAGGTGAAAAAACCCTGTAAAGAATGCCCACACTTCATTCGTAATCGTCATAACGATACTATTGTTGATTTTGCTGAAAGAACCGGTAAGAAACACAATTGTCATATGACAGAAGGGGCTAAAGATTTATGGAATGTTAAGAATGAAAAGTTTGAATGTTATGGATCAAAAAAATAAAAAGTTTAGATTACCAAGAAAAACTAAAAAAAGAATAGAAAAAGATTTTTATATCTATCCAAAAGATGATAAAAATTCTTATCTTGTGGCTTGGCCATCTAAATACGAGGAAGATTACGTTGCATATAAAAAAGGTTTATTAACAGGTTTAAAAGAAGAATTAAGAAAAACATATAAAAATGGATAGTAGAGAATTTATATACGGAGTTTGTGATAAGACGGGATCTTGTGATTCGTACTTTGGATTCTTCAAAAATGAAAAAGATGCCGAACACGAAGTTGAAGTTCAATCCAATAGACTCAAAGAGGATTTGGGTATGATGGAAATTGAGGTTAAAACGGATCGTGCAATATTTGGGGGTAAATTGGTAATAGTAATTCATAGATACGTATTAAGATGAAAACAAGAGAAACTAAATTTGGAACATATACAGAAATGGAAACAGAAACAAGTACAAAATTAACTGGTGATAAAATCAAGGTATTTGTAGAAAGACTGAAAAAAATTGGAATTGAGGTTAAACTATCAGGAAACTTTCCCTGGATTTATATTACTGAAATTTGTGGTAAAAAAGTAACTGAAACATTTGGGGGAAATTGGGGATTTACTTTGATATATCTACCTGTTAGAAATGATAGTCCTCCATCAGAATTTACAGATATTACAGAAATTTTTAAACTAATTAGAAAATACGCAAAATGAATTTAGACAAATTAACAATGGACGAACTTATTTCATTAAGAAATGAAATTCAAGGAAAAATACATTCCTACACAGATGGGTATTTGTATATCTGTTCTGTTCGTCAGTTCGGTAGTGTATGGGAAGAAAAACCAAGTAGTTTATATTCTTTAAGAGAACTTTGTGATTCATATTACGGAGATAATGGTATTGTTGATGTTTATACCAACAATCCAAATTTAGAATTTCCTGAAATGGAGTTTCAAAATTATGGTGACGTTATGTTTATTAAATCAGAAGATGATTACCGTGACTGGGTTAAATACAACAAAGAAAAAAACTTTATTGATGATGTAACGCAACGACTTGATGAGTGGGATGAGAAGAAAGATCTACCACTTAGGTATCGTCCTTATTTTGCACCAATTTGGACAAGAGAAGATGTTAATGAATGGGTTACAGAGTTTGAAAGTAAGACATGGGATTTTACTGAACCAAGAAGTATGAAGGTAAAATATTCTGAAGAAGATGGTGAAGATTAAAAAAATAATTAATATATTTGTGATATGGAATTAGAAAAACAAAAATACAGAATCTATTTAGATGACGTTCGTACCCCGGTAGACCCAAGTTGGGTGGTTGTTCGTTCTTATGATGAATTTGTTAGTAAGATAAATGAAATTGGTTTAGAGAATATTGAACTAATATCTTTAGACCACGACTTAGGTGATAGTGCAATGAAAGAATGGCATTACGGAGTCGTAAAAAACTACACAATTAACTACGATAATATCACTGAAAAGACTGGTATGGATTGCACTAAATGGTTAGTTAATCAATGGTTAGATGGTAAACCTGTGGTTGAGGTTGTAGTCCATTCTGCGAATGCTGTTGGTAGTGGTAATATGATGGGTTACATCAACAATTACCTACACTTAAATAGAATGGAACAAAATTGTATAAGAGTTAAAATTGAACACACAGTATAAAAAATAGTTATGGAATTAGAAAAATTTGAACAAGCAAAAAAAATCAAAGAAGACCTTGATAGATTAGAAAGACAGAAGCGTAAATTAGAATCTGCGTTAGAATCTTGTTCTTTAAATGTGACGATTGAATTTAGTCCATCAAAAGCATTTTTAACAAGAAAAGATGAGGTTACAATTTACAACAGAGAAGTTATTAGAGAAATGATTTCTAAAGAACTTAAAAGGTTGAATGGTGAAATAGAATTAGTTAAAGAAGAATTTGAAAAAGTATAAAAAATGGAAAATTTAAATAGTGTATGTTATGTTGGTTTAGTATGTGATATATTACCAATAGAAGGGGCTGATAACATAGAACTTGCAATGGTTGGTGGTTGGAATACGATAGTTAAAAAAGGTGAATATAAAGTAACTGATTTGGTTGTTGTTGCAACTACAGATGCAATAATACCATTGAAACTTTCTGACGCTATGGGTGTTACTAGTTATTTACGAAAAGGACAACGAGTAAGAACTGTGAAACTTCGTGGGGTTTATTCTGAATGTTTAATAATACCAATAGGGTTTGTTCCTGAAAAATATAGGTATGAAGGTTCTGACTGCATGGAATTACTTGAGATATTTAAATACGAACCACCAGTTAAAACAATTCAATTAAGTGTTGGAGGTAGAAAATTCAAATATCACCAAAATCCTAACTTCCATGTTTACTATAAGTTTCCAAATCAAAAGAATGTTCCTGATATGTTCAATGAGGACGACGATGTTGTTATAACTCGTAAACTTCACGGAACTAATGCACGTTACGGAATTGTAAAAAAGAAAAAACTATCATTGTGGGATCGTGTTAAAGTATTTTTTGGTTATGAATGGGAGGGATTTGAATTTGTTGTGGGTAGTCACAATGTAGAAAAAGGATCTGATTCTCAAGGATTTTATGATACAAATGTATGGGAAGAAATATCAAACAAATACAACATACGTCAAAAATTATGGAATCACGTTAAAGACATTTATGAACCATTTGAATTGAATGGTGGTTTTATAATATATGGTGAAATATATGGTTATGGTATACAGAAAGGGTATGATTATGGTTTAGATGAAATAAAGTTTTCTGGATTTGATATTGAAATTGATGGAGAATACCAACCTTATAATGAAGAATCTGTTCATTTTGAATTTTTAAAATTACCACAAGTTGAATTGTTATACCGGGGTAAATGGAATAAAGAAGAACAAGACAAATACGTCTTCAATAACAACATAAAGGGAAGCAAAGTTCCACACGAAGGTATAGTTGTAAAATCTGTAACAGGTGATCGTAAAAAAGTGAGTAAAATGATAAATCCTGATTACTTGATAGCGAGTGAAAAACATAATTATGGTGATTCACATTAACTTGATAAGATCAAATATTTTACTTAATATTATTAAAAAAATGAAAGAAGAATTATTTGTTAGATTTGCCAACGAAAGCACCTATTATAGTAGAATAATGGTTGATATTTCTAAAATTGAAAATCCATTAATTTTTCCAAATGAAGTTTTTTTTAATGTTGATAACATTAGAGTTGCGATCAAAAGAGAAGATTGGGATCAATTACAAGAAAAAAACAAACAAGAAAAATAATGGAAGATTTATTTAAAAAGATAAAAGAAAATTTAGATGACATTAAAATTACAAAAGAATTTGATTTTAATGAAAACGATGAGACAAAACCAATAAGTAATTCACCAACTTGTTGGGGGACATTACAGGATGAGGAATTTGCTCCGGCATTTACATCAGTTCCCAAAGTACCCGCAGGGATCTACGAAATTGTTTATAATCGACAATTGAACCAACACACACTAAAAAAACAACCTTTCAAGACCGATGAATTATATCAATTACCTTCATACGAGATTACAGATATCTTGAAAGATATCCAAAATTTTTGGGATCGTAGAGACAAATATAAAGAATATAGTTTTGTTCATAAAAGAGGTATTTTAATGTATGGTGAGCCTGGATGTGGTAAGTCAGGTATAATTCAATTGATCTCTAAACAACTAATTGAAAATGACGGAATTATTATCAATATTAAAGATACGGAAGATGTTGATTTGTTTATGGATTTTATCACAACATTTAGAAAGATTGAACCAAATCGACCTTTGATTGTTTTATTGGAAGATATTGATTCAATTGCGGGGGAAAATAGTTATTCAACAAGCAGATTGTTAAATATCTTGGATGGTGTAAAACAAATTGAGGATGTGGTGTATATTGCAACAACCAACTATCCTGAAAAACTACAGGATCGTATAACCAACAGACCATCTAGATTTGACAGAAGATATAAAGTTGAATTACCAAATGAAGATATTCGTGAAGCTTATATTCGTCATAAATTAAAGGATGAAGATCTTAAAGGTGTTGACGTTAAAGAATGGGTAAAAAGAACTGATGGAATGTCATTATCACACTTGAAAGAAGTTGTAATTTCAACTATTGTTATGGGTAAAGAATTTGAGGAAGTGATGGATAACCTTGAAGGATTAAAAAGAGCTCCGTCAATAAAAGGAACAGGAAAAATGGGATTTGGAAAATGAGAAAGTTTAGTTTAATAGTTGGGTTGTTACTCCTGACAAGTTGTAAAAGTTCAAAAAGTGGATGTGATGCGTATGGAAGCAACACTATGAAAAGTGACTCAATTAAGATTAAAGTCGAACATTGTCATATAGAAGAAGAAAACTATTGTTATTATTCTATTGACACAATTAGATAGTTGATTGTTGTTATTCTATTTAGATCTTCTAAGACACCCCATCTTAATTGATGGGCTTTAGGACCGTTATCCGTTAGGGTAACGATTTAAAGGGGGAATTCGCTACTCCCCCTTTTTTATTTAATTCTTTTACTTATTTTTGTATTATGTTAATTGAAGTCATATTGTTTATTATTTTAATCCTATGTATTGGAATATGTGGTAAACACAGAAAATTTTTAAAATGAAAAGAAAAATTCAAAAGTTTCTTCTTTGGTGGTCGTTTAGATTCCCAAAGAAAAAAAGAAAATCAATTTGGGATTTATGAAAAACATAAATCAAATATTCAAGACTAATAAAGCTTTAATGGATAATCCTGAAGTTCAAGAACTGATTGATTATTGTATTGAATTAGAAGGTCAAGTTGTCGAAAAGAAAATAGATGATACTTATAGTAAAGAAGAGATTTATCTTCAGATTCTTAAAGACATTTATGGTAGTTGTGATAAAACCTTATTTGACGATCATTTGGCAGAAAGGTTCAAAGAAACTCCAAGAGTAGACTTTAAAAAGGCTGTGACGAATCTAAAAAAGTATATGGACACCATATCACAGATGTATAGAATAGATTTATGAAAAAAATTGAATTAATAGAAAATTATTTTGGGAGTAATGTTGTAATCGACAATGAAAGTCTTTATACACATAAAGGTGACCAAAGAGATCCAAAAATTGTTGATGATTTAAAAAAAGAAATTCTACATAAAATGTTTGAAATTTACACAAAATTTGACATGGATGAATGGCATACTATATTAGAAATAATGGTCTCAAACTTAGATGAATACGAATTTGATCACAATAATTCAAAAGGATCATTTTGTCGTTCATGTGATGATTATAATAAAAACTATATTTATATTAAAAAAGATGAAACAGAAAGTTAAATTAATTATGGTTGACCAAAAACCATATATCGTGTCTTTGGACAATATAGAAATTGGTGATAAAGTAATTGTGACCGTAGGTGGTCTATATCCATCAATTGTTGATTGTGAAAACGAAAACGTATTAAATTTGATAAATGGATCTAAATTATCATTAAACAAAGCGTTTAAAATTTTTATGGAACCAGAACACATAAAATTTCCACAAGAACAGATTGAAGAAATTCTTTCAAATGATGGTTTAATGGATGTTGAACTCGAAGAAGGCATTTACAAATATTCAATATGATGTTGTTAGAACAATATATACAGTTGTTTACTATCTTCAGTGTTAGTATATGTATATTTGTGCATCTGTGTTATAGATATTACAAAAAAAATATTAGAAAAAAGAAAAAATAATTTTTAAATATGGAAAATCCATCCAACGAAAATTATGATCAGGAGATCATTGATTTATTAAAAAAAGGAATAAGAATCAATTATATAACATTTTTATTAATCTTTTTTATTTTATTGGAAGTATTTCTTGGAGTTTATGGTTATGTAAAAACTAATAGTTTTTATGTGTGGTTTTTAGTTATTCTATGGACGAATATGATTATAAATAATTTTAGAATTTCAAGAATTGATAGAAAAATCAAATTATTAAAAAGTTTGAAAGATAAAGAATAATAAAATATGACAACAACTTTGGATTTACACGGTATAAAACATGCCGAAGTTACAAGAGTTGTTGATCAATTTTTGTGGGAAGAGATGAAAAAAAGATCAAAAGAGGTCGAAATAATAACAGGAATTAGTGATCAAATGAAAACTATTGTAATTGAAAATCTAAAAGATTATCAATTTTCTTATAATGAAGAATGGAACAATCCTGGAAAACTTATCGTTAAATTAATTTAAAATGAGAAAACCAAGAAAAAAAATCACGGCAGATGATTTGATAATTGAACAAGAAACAAAAGTTGTAATTCCCGAAACCAAAATTGAAAAAGTTGAAAAAATAGAAAAAGATTATACTTTTTTTGTTAGTGATGAAAAATTTTCAACAACTTGGGAACAACCAAATAACGAATGTAATAGAACAACACTATATCAAACTTTAGAGATCAAAACTGAAAATTGTTATGACGTAGATTATTTTGTTTTACAAAGTAATCAATGGTTTTTTACTGATATAGATGATCTAATTTATATTTTATTGGACTTTAAAAAACGATATGAAAAAATGAAAACACCATAGTTGTTTTTTTTAATTTAAATGTGTATCTTTATTCTATGTTAGAAGTAGAAGGTAAAACATTTCATAAGTTTATTGAAAAAAAGAATTACAGAGTCGAACTTTATAAAAACTTCTGTGATATTGATTCAAAACATAATAACAGTTATGCGTCAGTTCATATCACAAAAAACAAAGAAAAGTTTTATACCGACACCCAACTATTTTCTGAGGATGATTTTGTTAAACATTATGGAAATCCTTGCGCTTCAGTATATAGAATTAGATATAGATTTTTTATTGAAGAAAGTGAAAATAAAATTTCTTTAAAGTATCAACTATACACAAAACAAAGAAGAGTTGGAGGTAAGTTTTTTGTTGAAAGAAAAACAACAGAATATTTTTCATTTAATTTCAAAACTAAATTGTTTTACTCAGGAACACTTATTACAAAGAAAAAACAAAAAATGGGGGCTCGTATGAAAGTTAACCCAACTTATAATGCGATTCAAAGTTTCTTAAGAGGTGTTCATATTGATGAAAGCGTAAAACCTGAAAATCATTTTATTTTCTTTTTAGAAAAAATATGGGATAAAATGGGAATTGAAAACCCACAAAACTTTCAGTGGAATTCACCTGAATCATTTTATAGTTTAACATATTATTTGGTCAATGGAATTAAAATTCCAAACACATGGAAAAAATTCACCCACATGTTTCTTTCAAAGAAAGATCTAAGATTATCAAATATGAATTTGGTCGATACTGTGATGAAACAAATCAACATGAAAGGATCTAAAGTAAAACAAATTCTAAATGAATTAGAGTGGGTTGATTTTGATAGAATGTATATTGTTTATAATATCTTAGGTATTGACAGGTTTAATAAAATTGAAAACAAATATTTTGATGAATACTTTTCAAATTCATATCCTATACCTGTGGAGGATACTAAAATGGGAAGGTATTTTGAATGTTTCTATCGTCAAAATAATACTTACTTAAATAGTAGATTTTCAGTCCATCTAACACCAAAAGAAAAAGATAGAATTTTAAACATTATAACATATTTTGATTATGATAGATATAGGACTTTATTGGATCATTTAGAAATGAAACGAGACTTAATTAATCTTGGTGAAAATGTAAAATTAAAGTTTGAAAATATAAGTAGTTTTAATTTAGAACACGAGGAGTTTAGTCGTCTTTTACAATCATACAGAAAAGGTGAAGTTGAAAGATTTTATGGTGATGTAGATATTTTAGAAACACCAATCGAACACGAAGGTGAAACATATTACCCGGTACTTCTTCGTAAAACTACGGACTATGAAAAAGAATCTCAACACCAAAGAAATTGTGTTCGTGGGTATTCAGAAAGACCAGATTGTTTGATATTCTCAATTCGTAAAGGATCAAAAGATGGTGATGATAGAATCACTGTTGAATATCGATACAAAATAGATGAAATATTGAATGTTCAAGAAAGAGCTAAGTTTAATGAAACACCATCGTTAGAGTTTTCACAAGTTGCCAAAATACAACTTGCAAACATCAATCTTATGTATAAACTTGGAACTTTGAAGTTACCAAAGTTGGTTAAAAAATATCGTAATGGTAGAACTATAGAACAAGAAGCGACATTCAAAAGTTTGGAACATGAAGGGACTAGAGTAATTGCAATGACTCCTCATTGGGATGTTTCAACACCTGAACCACAAACTTGGCAAAATGAGATCTTAGATTTTCCACAATTGGAGCCACCAATGGATTATGAAAATGAAAATTATTTTAATATTTTGGATGAATTGCCATAAAATTATTATATTTGTAAAATGAAGACGTATAAACAATTACCAGTACCAAAAGATACTGCTTGGAGTAGAAATACCTTATACGGTAAATTACACTGGAGAATAAGATATGTTATTACAGGTGTGAAAAACATTTTTAAATGGATGCCAACTATTTATCACGACAGAGATTGGGACGGAGATTTCATTTTAAAAATTTTACAAAAGAAAATAGAGTTTCAAAGAAAAGAACTTGTCAACGCTAACAGACATACGGCCATTGATAGAGATAATAGAGATATGACTTTGGCACTTAACTTACTTGAAAGAGTTAGAGAAGATTATTATAGGTTAGAGTGTACGGATTATTGGGACGATGATATAAGTTTTGAGGATGTCCCAAATAAACCAAACTCAAAAAGTATTAAGATTGAAACAACTTCAGAAAGATTTGACGAATATCTAAATAAATATTCATCTTCAGTTCGTGCAATTACTAAAGAACATGGTGTAATTGAAGATAAAAAAACTTTATGTTTAAGAGTATCTTACTATAATCATAATAAAGCAAATAAACTTCTTTTTCGAGTTTTAGAAGAAAAATTAAGTTATTGGTGGGATTAAACAAAAAAAACAAAAAAATATGAACGATAAAAGAATTATTCACGGACATTTGATGAATGAACATCGAAGATTGGCAAATGAAATTGCTGACATTAAAGCTGAAAGTTACGAATTGAACGAAGAACAGAAAAGAAAAGTATCTGAGTTACAACAACGACAATTGATTATTATGAAACAATTAGAAAATTTATTAAGATAAATGGAAAATAGAAGCACACATTACGGAGATGTAAAAAATTGGATTGAAAAAGTTATTGACTCTTGTGAAAACAAAGAACAACTTATGACTACAAGAAAGTTAATTAAAAATTTTGACAAACAATTAAGAAATCGACATATTGATCGTTATTGGAATACATATTCATATGAATTAATAAAACCATTAGAATTTTATGTTGAAGAAAAAATTAAAAATATATGACAGGAAAAATTTCTAAAAAGGACGATCAATGGATTATTGAGTATGATAATGGTTTTGATGTTAAAAATTATGTCTTATGTGAAGAAACATTAATTTGGATTAAAAAACATTCTTTGGATAATGTTTTAGAAAACACCAAAACCGTTGATTTTGATATTGTGGTAAAGGGAGAACATTGTCCGACCAAAGAAATGCTTATTAAAAATTACTGTGCTAAGATCCGACTAATTGATTTCGATACTATTTATTAGTAAAGAAACTTGGGGATGATTGATTTAACAAACTACAAAATTAAAAAATATCAATACGAACTTTCCAGCGAAGAACTTGAGACCAAAGTTTGGGACAACATGTCTGAAGATGAAATTAAATGGGCGGTTAAAATAACTTTGGAAGGTATAAATGATACTGCAAACTTGACAGAACCAAAAGCGTGGGATTTATTCTTCTTAAATGAAGAGTTAGAAAATGAAATTGAAACAATATTAAAAAAATATGATGTTTCATTTGTTAAAGAAGATTTAACCGAAAACCTTTTAACAAATCCAAATGAAGTATTCACCGATTATTTTATTGAAAGATTAGATGAATTTCTAAATGACAACTTAGATGTTGATAGTATTTTAGATAGAATACTTGAAGTTGGTATTGATAAATTAACTTCATTTGAAAAATATTTCTTAAATAACGACACCGAAAATTAATTAAGTTTATTTATTGTCAATTCAAAAATTAATTCATATATTTTTTATATGAATAATCCATCAGGAAATAAATTAAAGAAACTTGTCTTTGGAATGTTTGACCAAATGGTTGAAAGTGCAGACAAGTATGTAACAAAAGAAGGCTCAACTTGGCTGATATTCACAGAAGAAAAAAGATGGGTGGTTGAATTTACAAAGGATAAAACCTTATGGTTCAACTATAACCTATTTCAAAGTGAGTTGTATCTAGTCAGTAAGGACTGCACTCAAGAAAGAGATTTGATCAAAAACTGGTTTGAATCAAGATTTTTGGGTATTAAACCTGTTGAAGACACCATTCAAAATGGGGTGAAACACACCTTGCCTTGGCAATATTGTTCGCATAGGTCAGTTGAAGACACCATTCAAAATGGGGTAAAGGACACCAAAAGCCTTCGTCGCATACATAATCGAAATGTTGAAGACACCATTCAAAATGGAGAAAAAATTAAATAAAATGAAAAACCCAACAGGAAAAAAATTAGAAAAAATTATCTTTAAATTGTTTGACGATGCGAGTCAAGGGGTTGATAGATATAATCACAATGGCAGTCTATGGGCTATCTTCACCAATGAGACGAAATGGGTTTTTGAATTTACAAAGGACCAAACTCTATGGTATAACTATAGATTCTTCAATAATGAAATGGAACTAATCGGTAAGGACTGCACCGAAGAAAAAGATTTGATTAAGAATTGGTTTGAATCAAGATTTTTGGGTATTAAACCTGTTGAAGATACCATTCAAAATGGGGTGAAACACACCTTCGGACATAAAATAGATTTTCATGAAACGGTTGAAGATACCATTCAAAATGGGGTGAAACACACCGGTGGAATGTCCTTCAAACCTTATCAAACAGTTGAAGATACCATTCAAAATTAATAATAAAATACAGTAAATATGAGCGAAGATAGAATACCTTATTTAAGATCCGACATGGATGAGGAAGAACAAAAACTTTGGGATAATACTTTAATGGACGGATTGGAAAATCTTAACAAAGAAGAATTAATTGACAAAGTCAGAAATTATTATAATACTTGTTATAATATTGATGGAAGACCACCATCCAAATTAGATTTTAACGAATTTTTAAACACCTTATAATGTCAAAAGAAAACATACAACTTTTTGATTTGTCTTTAAACAAAGGAGATACCTGTTTAACATATGTTCTTAAAAGACTTGGTCTTGAAGAAGACTTATGTAGTTATGAAACCTTACACGATCATTTTGATCAGTTTCAATTCTCAAGATATAAGAAAAAACTTTGTGTCGGTGATATTTTATTGTGGGATAGAGATATAAAGTGGGAATGGATGCCATGGATAATAAAAGATAAAAACATCATTTGGAAAAACATTCCTCTTGGGGTTCATTTTGGAATAATGGAAGATGATGATCTTTTTTCTGATTGTACCAGACTAATAAAACCACCACATCCTAGTTTAAGAATTAGAAGATTAAATGAGGTTCATAAAAATCCTGATTGGGTTTTAAAGTTAAGTAAATGAATAAAAACAAAAACATATAAAATAATTGACTAATGAATAATTTAGACAAACAATACCAATCATTACTCCAAGACATTTTGGAGAATGGTGTAAAAAAAGAGACTAGAAATGGAGATACCATTTCAGTGTTCGTTAGACAGATTCGTCATAACATGCAAGATGGATTTCCAGTTCTTACAACAAAGAAAATGGCTTGGAAAACTATTGTGACCGAGTTGTTATGGTTTCTTCGCGGTGATACAAACATCAAGTTCCTTGTTGAAAATGGTTGTCATATTTGGGATGGTGATGCTTATAAGAACTACTTACATAAAGTTATACGTGACAAAGACATTGTACAATACTTAAAATCATATTCAAAAGATACAAAAGGAGTCCCTACTATTGAACTCTATTCAAAAGATGAGTTTATTGAGCGAATTAAAAATGATGATGAGTTTGCTGAGAAGTTTGGGGATTTGGGAAAAATTTATGGTAAGCAATGGAGAAAGTGGACAGGTTATGAGAATAATACAAAAGTAAACGGGGTTTATGACGAATATCAAATTGACCAAATTACAAACCTAATCAACGACCTTAAAACAAATCCAGACTCAAGACGATTGATGGTTAATGCTTGGAATGTTGGAGAATTGGATTCAATGGTACTTCCACCTTGTCATTATGGATTTCAAGTTTATACAAGAGAGCTAAGTTTGAGTGAAAGAACACAATATAAAAAGAAAAGAGATGGTATTGCTCGCACTTTTGCACCATACACTCATCAAATGTTAGATGGTTCAAACATACCAACCAGAGCAATCTCTTTAATGTATAACTGCAGAAGCCAGGACGTACCATTGGGAACACCATTTAATTTGGCATCTTATGGGTTACTTCTAACAATATTGGCAAAGGAGGTTAATATGATTCCTAATGAGTTGATTTCAAATATGGGAGATTGTCACATTTATTTAAATCAGATTGATGGAGTTAAAGAACAATTAACAAGAGAACCATTTGAGTTACCAACTCTTAATCAATTTCCAACTTATGAAGGAACAAGACCATCAATAGAATCTTATGTTATTGGTGATTTCACACTTAAAAACTACCAATCACACCCGACTATTAAAATGCCACTTTCAAATTAAAAATGAAAATTGATAAAATAAAACTTAACCACAATAATCGAATGATTAGAATCGGTTTTGGAAAACACGATGGTAATTGGTTTTTTAGAATTGATTTTTGGTTTATCGGTTATAGATTTAAAAAATAAGATTATGAATAGAGACACATCGTGGGATGACCCACAATTATCAGACGGAGATTTCCCCTCAAATCAACCCAAGTTCAAAGTGGGTGATAAAGAGGTTAAAGTTAAAGGATATAAATTTCCTTGCACAATCGTATCAGTATTTCAAACCGTAGAAGGAAATACCAGAGTTGTTGGTGAAATGAATGAATATGGACTTCTTCACATCTTTAACGAAGATCAATTAGAAAACGCAAATTAAAATGAAAAGATATAAAGTAGATAAAATATACATTTCGGAATTGGGATATTTAATGGTTAGATTATATGATAAAGAAAAAAAAGTTTGGACAACAATTAATTCTGGTGATTGGAAAAATTGTTTGAATCTAAACACAGATAAAATAAAAATAGAAGATATAGAGTATTAAAATGGGACTAGTAAAAAAAGAAAATTATTATTATAAAAAAGATAAGAAAAAGTTTAAAAACGCAGATCATCAAAAAAATGAAAATTATGATGATTTTGTGTTAAGATCAGGTGAAATACACACCATAAAAAAACTGGTGCAAGCTGGATCATATAAAGTTGGAAAAAGTTTTCATGTTTACTTTGAGAAAAAACCAAATTCAATTCATAGGTTCTTCACCAAACTATTTTTAGGTTGGAAATGGCAAGACCAAAAGTAAAACGAATTCACGTTAATCAACACCATGTCAGATCCAACAAAACAAAAGGGACTGATCTTCCTGTTATTACAATAAAAGAAGGAAAAACAAATACCTATTGTAATGAAATTGAGATCTTGGGACCTAGCAAGATCATATATGGTGGTGATGGAGTGGATGCTAAACCACTTTTAAGTTGTGGTGCAAGAGTTGTGATCGAAACAACAAGTGAGATAAACATAATATCGTAAGATCAAGTATTTATAATCAAAAAAGACTATGGAAATATTAAAATTAGGATCAAAAGGAGAAGACGTTAAAAAACTCCAAGAATATTTAGACTTAAAAGTCGACGGAGAATTCGGACCAATGACAGAAAGGGCGGTTAAAGATTTTCAAAGGAAACATATAATTTCAGTTGATGGTGTTGTTGGAAAAAAAACATGGGAAGCTATGGGATATGTTTCAACAGATTTATCTGAAAACAAAAACCAAGCAAAAGGTTTAGAAATTAAACAACACTTTTTACCTATTGGTGAATATAAAAGCCAAAAAACAAAAAAAGAATGGGTATTTCTTCATCACACAGCAGGTTGGGAAAATCCAATTAAAACAATTGATGCATGGGCAAACGATAAAAGAGGTCCAATTGCTACCGAATTTGTTTTAGGTGGTCAAAACATTAGAACATGTGATAAAACTTACGATGGAGTTATGGTTCAAGCATTTCCAACAGGACACTACGCATGGCATTTAGGAACAGGATCAAATAAATTACATAGTTGTTCAGTAGGATTAGAAGTTTGTAATTTTGGTCAATTAAAAGACGGAAAAACTTATGTTGGAACGGTTGCTCATCAAGCACAGATTGTAAAACTAGCAAAACCATTTCGAGGTCATCAATTTTGGCACAAATATTCTGACTTACAAATAACCGGAATTAAAGATTGGTTATTGTTTATTGCTGATCGTGATGATATCGACATTAGAAAAGGACTTGTTGAATTAATTCATAAAAAAGGTGCGGACGCTTTTGATCACTTTGATCTTTCACTGGTGGAAAAAACAAGAGGACTTTGGACACACACAAATGTCAGAAAAGATAAAGTGGATATGTTTCCACAACCAGAATTAATAGATATGTTATTAACTCTTTAAAAAATTAAAACCCCTTCTTAAAAGTTGGGGTTTTTTATTTGATATTTCTTTTAATTTTTATTATATTTGTTGGGTATGAAAAAAATTAAAATAGACCTAAAAAAAGTTATCAAGGTTAAACCAAAAACAATAAAAGAAGGCCCTGATGTCGGACCACTATTTGTAATGATTTTAGGATTTTTACTTGGAATGATTTTGATTTCAATAATTTAAAAAAAATAATTAAATTTGTATTATGATACTAACAATATTAAGCGACACTCACAACAAACACAAACACGTCACAGGTGATTTGAAGGGTGGTGATATTTTGATTTGTGCAGGAGATATTTCTTCTATGGGATATGAGCATGAGATTCGTGAGTTTGCGAAGTGGTATAATAGTTTGGATAATTACACAACTAAAGTTTTTATTGCTGGAAATCACGATTGGGGATTTCAAAATAATGCTGAAAAAACTAAAGAGATTTTAGAAACATATAAAGACATTAAATACCTTGAAGATGAGTATTTGGGTATTATAGATGGTGGCGAACCTGAAATTAAAATTTGGGGTAGTCCTTGGCAACCTGAGTTTTATAATTGGGCGTTTAACTTACCTAAAGGTGGGTGGGAATTGGAACAAAAATGGAAAGATATTCCTGATGATACAGATATTTTAATTACTCACGGTCCAGCTTGGGGTATGTTAGATGATGTTGAAGGTCGTCGTGGACAACATTTGGGTTGTGAATTGCTTGCCGATCGAATTAAACAAATTAAACCAAAGATTCACATTTGCGGACATATTCATAGTGGATATGGTTATTATTATGACGGACATACACATTACTTTAATGCGTCAGTATTGAATGAACGATACCTTTATTCTCAACTGCCTTGGCACATTGATTGGAATCCAATAACAAATGAGGTTAGTTTTTTATAACTAATCTCATTTTTGATATATTTATAATAAAATATATATTATGAGTAAATTAGATTTAACAGAAAAACTTAAAGAAGAGTTAAAAAGAAGAAATCTTTGGGAACAAGAAGATGATGACGATGATGACCAAAAAGAAAACGATGATACTGATGAAAATGAAGATCAAACTTCTTCAAGCCATAACGAAGATTTTTGTGAAATGGTTTGTCAATTATTACATTCACAAACACAAGTTCATATTTTCCATTTAGGAACAAATTCATATGCAGAACACAAAGCTCTTCAAAAATACTATGAAGGAATTGATGAGCTTGTTGATAGTTTAATTGAATCTTTTCAAGGAAAATACGGACTTTTAAAAAATTATAAGTCATATAAAAATCAAACTTATAAAAACAAAAATCAAGTTTTAAAATACTTTACAAGTTTATTAAACACAATAGAAGAAAAAAGAGATTGTTGTGAAGATACTTACATTCAAAATCAAATTGACGGAATTCAAGAATTGATCTATTCGACAATGTATAAGTTGAAGTTTTTAAAGAGGTAATCTTCCGTTATATAAAACAAGATAACCATTTGAAAAGTCCAAATTTTCTAAATCAAATTCATATTCAATTTCATCAACTGTATAATCACCTGACCATTTTGCTATTCTAAAATAAGGCTGTATTAAGACTCTAGTTTTATAGACTTTTTCATTTATCAATTCACCTTCATCAAAAATTAAGTCCAAATTATTTAGTGTGTAAACTGAAGAATTTACTTCATTAACTAATAGTTCGTCAGTTTCTACTTCGCCTGAACCATTACAATCATTACATTCAAAATGACCATCACCACCACAACTATCACATGTATAAGAACCACGACCTTGGCAATCTTCACAAGTTACGTGACTATCTCCATTACAAGTTTCGCATCTTTGTCCATCTTCATCTTCACCTGAACCACCACAATCATCACAAGTAACAACTCCTTCACCATCACATTCTCTACAATCTTCTGTTCCTGATCCATCGCAATAGTCACAATCTTCTCTTCCGTGACCATAGCAATTTCCACAGTCTTCTAATTTATAACCATCATTTTCAAATTCTGAAAAAAAATATCCTTTTAAATTTTCTAAAACATACTTTACTGATTTTGCAGCGTCACCATTTTTATTATAAAGATAAATTGAAAAAATTAAGTATAGTTCTTCAGAACCATTTAATTTAGAAAGAT
>Ga0209829_10000409_pt1 | contig 40020 bp, 20 predicted proteins | sample C_140205_EF_Meta_FD_187311 | JGI IMG/M metagenome (GOLD analysis project Ga0209829, IMG submission 187311) | Freshwater microbial communities from Lake Croche, Canada to study carbon cycling - C_140205_EF_MetaG (SPAdes) (version 2) | ecosystem: Environmental > Aquatic > Freshwater > Lake...
GAATAGGTCGCCTTCGACATGGATGATGGACACCTGCGGGCTGTTGCGCTCGGTGGGCGTTGCGATCTGCGTGAGTTGCCCTTGGTCATCAAAGGCGTGCTCCTGTAACGTGGGCGCGCCGGCTTTTTGCAGGAACAGCACCAGCGAAGCGCCGATTCCTGTGTAGATCGCGGTGTCAAGTTGCAGGAAGAGAGCGGCGACGAGCGTGAGCCAAAAGACGAGGGCGTCGGCGCGGGTGGCGCGGCGCACGATGAAGATTTGGGCCGGCTGAAAAAGCCGGATGGCGATGACAATGAGGTAGGCGGCGATGGCGGCGATGGGCAGATAGGCCAGCAACGGGGCCAGAACGAGAACGAGAAGCAGCACGACGCCACTCCCCATGATCACCGCCCACTGGGTGCGTGCTCCCGCTTGCAGGCCCGCGGCACTGCGGAGAAAGGAGGCCGAGCCAGGCATCGCGCCGAAGCCCGCGCCGAGCAAATTGCCCAACCCCATGCCGATCAGTTCCTGGTTGGAGTCGATGCTCTGGCCCGTTTTGGTCGCCAGACTCTTGGCGATGGTGACCGATTCGAGCATACCGAGGACGGCGGCCGCGATGGCGATGCTGGTAATTTTTGGGAGCAGCGCGAGACCATCGGCGTTCAGGGGAAACCCGGTAAAAAGAGGCACGCCCCCGGAAATTTCGCCGAGGTCGCGCACCAATCGCACCCCTTGCTGATCGAGCCGGAAAACCCAAGAGGCGAGGCCGGCGAGGAGGAGGGTCACCAGACCGTCGGGCCAACGCGGCCGCCAGCGGCGCAGCCAGATGATGAGCAGCAGGCTTGCCAGTCCAGTGAGGGCCGTGGCCTGGCTGAAGTTCAATGTGACGAAGCTGGCGGCGAGATGCTTCAAAGTGCCCGGCAGGCTGACATCAGTGACCCGCGAAAGGCCGAAGAGATTTCCCAACTGACCGGTCGCGATGAGAATGCCAACCGCCGTGGTGTAACCGACGATGACCGAACGGGAGACGAACTGGGTGATCTTGCCGAAATTGGCTAGACCGGCGACCAACTGAATCGCCCCCATGAGGAATCCGATCAGGAGCACTTTTTGCAAAGGGTCGAGCGGCTCGGCGGCCAAGGTGAGCAGGGCCCCTGCGAGTATAATGCTGATCGTGTTGGTTGGGCCAAAGACCAGATGCCGGGACGAGCAGTAGAGTGAACACAGGACCGTGCCCACAATGGAGCTGACAATGACTGCGGGCACGGGAATTCCGATCAGCAGGGCGAACGCGATGGCCTGCGGGATGGTGAGAGCCGCGATGGTGAGTCCGGCCAGCAAGTCCGCGCGAAAAGTCTCGCGACGATAACTCGGGACCGTGCGCCATAGCGGCGGGATCAGATTGGCCCGGATTTTCGAGCCAATGCCCGTGATCCGACGCTCCGCGAGCTCGGTCAGATCGCCGAGTTCATCCATCTGCGCAGACTTGAAAAAGCGTCTCATGCCGTTGACCCCTGATCATGCATGCTTTGGCCTCCCCGCGGCATGGACATATCCCGCCAGCGACAGGATTAATTCAAAGTTGGAAACCATCCGGTCCGATCGTTGGCGGGCTGCGTCAGACGAGCCGGTTCGCGCCGCGATTTTCCGTCTGGTGGATCGTCACCGGCCAACCGGGGAATTGGTTGGACGCCTTTCCGTCGGTGGGATCGATGAGGAAGCGGAACGATTCGATGGCGTAGGTTTTTTTCGCAGGATCGAAGGTGATGAACCCGAAGCCGCTGCCTTTTTCGTGCGCCTTGTCGTAGCGGTTCGCGGCTTTTCCAACCTCGGGATTGCCCACCGCATAGACATAGACCTTGTTGCCGAATCCATCGAGGAACTCGCCGGTATCGGCGAGGCCGTGCTTAGGGCGATTCGTGTGCGGCATGCCCAAGTCATCCGGGCGCCACCAGCGCGGATAGCCGGCGGCGATGGCGGGCGTGCAGAAGGACCACATGCTGTCGCGCTGTTGGCCGACGCCATACTGAGCGAGGGTGGTGATGTGCTGATCGCCGTTGATGTGCAGGGCCATCGCCGGGCGAAGGATGTCGATCGCGCGATTGCGCGGCGTTTGTGGCCACGCGCCCGAGTCGAGGTCGGCCTTGAGGAAGCCATCGTAGCTGCCGTGGTGCGTGGCGACGGCGGCAAACACGGTCTGGCTGAGGACGGCCTTGAGCGAGTGCCCGCGCCAGTCCTGCGTCCATTTTTTTAGAAACGCTTCCTGCCGTTCGCCGAGCAGGGCAAGCCCCGGTTGATCGAGGGTGCTGCAGTCGAACTTCGGATTGATTACATGGTCGGCCCGGGGGCCATCGGTCTTCACGTGTCCGGGGCCGCTTTTCCACTGGCGGTCGGCGATGATCGCGAAACCGACGCCGCCATAAACCATGTCTCCGAAATACACGCTGATGCCCTGAGCGCTCGGCGTCGGATCAAATGGGTCGGGGTGGTGCGCGAGATTGGTGCGGTGCACGGCGTTGACCATGCGGGGCGGTTCGACGTAACCGCCGGTGGAGGACGCGCCGGGATCGGCCTCGGCATTGACCATCTTTGCCCCGCCCTCGCCCCAGATGTTGCCCTGGAACACATCGTGATCGTCCGGCAGGCAAAGGGTGGGGGCGTGCCGCATCACTTCGCGGAACGACCAGCCGAACTGGTAGAATTTCCGCAGGTAGTTGAGGATCGCCCTCCCGGCCGGCTCACGGATAATTCCGAAGCCGCCGTGACTTTCGTAGATTTGGTCACCCGAGAAAAATACGAGATCGGGCTTCAGCTTCGCGACGTTGCGGGCCACCGGCTCATAGGGAAAACCGTAGTCGTTCTGACAGGTCATTGCCGCCATGCGCAGCGGCCGGCCTACGGGATTTGCCAAAATCGTGCCGGTCCATTCGTCGGGCGTCACGGTGCCGTCGCGATGCTTTTCGCGATAGACGAGCTTGTAGGTTGTGGCGCTTTTCTCGTCCCAGCGTGGAATTCGAAACGTGGCGACCCAGGCGTCGAGATCGAGTTTGGCCTCGCCCAACGATTGCCACCCACCGCCGCGCTGCACGTGGAGTTCCACCACTTGGCTGTCGTCGTTTCCCATGGGACCGGTCAGCGCGCTGATCTTCATCACGAAGCCTTCGGGCGAGCGAGAGTCGCTCAGCGAATACATGGACCAAAGAAGCGGACCAAAGCGCTGGGCGGGATTGATCGTGAAGGCTTCGCCTGACATTTTCCAGTTGGTGAACCGATAACGTGCACCGCCCTGACCCGGGGCTTTGGAGGCTTTCTTAGCCGCGTTTTGAGTTCCCTCCGGGCCGTAGTTGCTCACGAGGGCCACGTTGCCGAGGAGGCTATCGGCCGGGACGGTGTGGCTGATTTTGCCCAGACTCGCGCCCGTGCCGGCCGCGCGCGCTTCGAGCGTGAGCGTGACGTCCGCGCCGTTGGCGACACCGGAGAGCAACAGTCCAATGTTTTTGGAGTCGGCGCCGGTAGCCAAAGGCGCCGTCTTGGTTCCCAGTAGGAGCTGTCCGTCCGCGACGCCAGCATTGATGCCCCGAGCGACGAAGCAGTTGCTCCGATATTCGTTGAGTTCGCTCCGCACGCCGATGCGAAACCCTGCGCCGGCATCTTTGCCACGCGCTTCGAGCTGCGACAGGTTAACCGACAAGGTGAAGCCTTTTGTCGGGTTCGTGATTTGGTGCGTCAGCGAGTGGACGCTCCGATTTCCTCCGAGGCTCCGGCATTCCGCGCCGCCATCGGCGATTTGCCAGTCCTCCATAGGATTCGCCCAGAATTCTCCGCCAAGCCAGACGCGATCGTGGGTCCGGCTCCAGGCATCCGCTGTCGTTCCGTCGGGCGCACGGGCTGGCGCAGCCGCAGCAGCGGAGTTGTGTGCGGCAGAGGTCGCGCCGACGACGGTGGCGGTGGCGATCAGTTTCAGCGCGGTGCGGCGTGTGATGGGTTCATTCATGGTGAAAAATGATCTGTGAGCGTGGTTAATTTGAGGCGATGTTTTGGCGTAGAGTTTCTCCGTAAGCGAAACAGTTTACGGCACCACGTAGAGTTCCACGAGGGCCGTGCCGGACGTCGCGCCGACTCCACTGACGACCACCGTGTAGGCTCCGGGTGGCAATGCGGTGAGAATCGCGGAGTCGCGACTACCACTGGGCAAAGCAAAGGCGCCGACCGCCTGCGCCGTCGAGGCGATTTCTGCGGCGTTGGACGCGGCACCCCAATTGTCGTTGATGGCATGCGCAGTTGAGCCGCGAAACAACGTCATGGTTGGATCGACGAGCGTCCCCGTGACCCCGAAATCTGCCAGCGTTGGGCCGACTGCTCGAATGAGGAGACGCAAGGTGCCGGTCCCACCGACCACGAAGCCCGGGATGAGCACGCTCTCGCCGATGCCGACGTAGGCGCGCGTCGAGCCGTTGACCAAGACGGCCGCCGCGTTCGACGGAGCTTCGTAGACTTCCAGCAAGGCGATGCCGTTGCCACCGTCTGTCGCGGTCACTGGCGCGGTATAGGCGCCAGCCGAAAGCGAAGTGAGCAGCGCAGCGTCTTTGCTGGCGGTGTTGAGGGCGAAGGCACCGGTGGCGGCCATGGCGGCGGCATCGATGCCGCTCCAGTTGTCGTTGCCCGACAGGGACGCGGAGCCACGGAACAGCGTGAAGCGCGGATCAGCCAGTGCGCCGCCTACACCCAGCACGCCGAGGGTGGGGCCGACCGCGCGAATGAGCATCGCCTTCTCGCCGGCGCCGCTCAGGACGAATCCGGGGATCGGTGTGCCCGCCACGCCACCGACCGCGACGCGCGCGGAGAGGTTGGCGAGGCGAGCGGTGTTAGCCGAAGTTTCACCCGCTTTCACAAAGGTCGCCGTGATGTTCGTGCTGAGCAGCGCGGGAAAAAGAAACGGACGCGGATTGTTGCCGCTCAAGTCGCCGCTCCAACCGGCGAATTCCCAGCCTGGCGCTGGCGTAACGGCCAGTTCCAGTCGCTGACCTTCCATCACGCTGCTTGGCAGAGCCGAATAGGCGGCGGCGTTGTTGCGACCGGTCACCGTGCCTTGCCCGACGGTAGTCACGTTGACCGCAGTCAGTTTGATCACTTCCACTCCGTGAAAAATATCATCTTCCGCATCTGTGTTCACCAGCATCAGGTCGGCGCCACTCGGGCCGCGATTTTTGAAGACCCAGTCCGTGACCACGACCGACTTGGTCACCCAGTCTCCCTGATTGGTCTTGGTTACCGTCAACGCCGTTTTCTGGCTGTTGCCCTCCGCATCGTATTGCAGGGCGAACTGACCGGTGCCGCGGTTGAGATACGTCACGGAAAGTTCCACCCGCTGGCCGGGCGAAGGCAAGAGGTTGTCGTGAATGTTAAAATACATCGTGTCCTTGCCGGACGCATGGTCGAAGCTCCGCGCGAAACGGTCGTAAGGATGCGATGTTTTCGTCAGCGGCCCGTTGATCCGCCAGAGCGCCTTGCTGGTGGTATCAGGGGTGATTTGAGTGATGAAGCGTTCGTAGTTGCCGGGAACGATCGCCCAGCCGGAATCATTAAAGCCGGTTTGGTTGTCGCGCTGATAGACCTGCCCATTCGTGGCCGCGACGACGTCATCCATCCGGGCGCCCTGCGCCGCGTTAGCCTGGCAGATGGCAGTATATCTGGCCCGGTTGTCTCTGTTGTCGGGTAAGCCTCCAAACGAAGCCGCCGGATACTTCACCTTATCGGAGGCATCGAGCCCCTGGTGAAAAATGCAGAAGCCACCGCCGGCCGAGGCAGGAATCAGCTCCGCCGCCCACTTATTGAAGAACTCGAACGCAAAGCCAATATTGTCGATATTGGTTCGCTGCAGACACGACTCCGTCACATCCCAGACGCTCAGACCGGCATGTAATTGCTCCACGGCCGTCCAATACATGTTCAACCGGATATTGAGCTGAAAGAAGGGCCTGCTCCAGGTCTGGTCCATTTCATTGCGGGAAAATAATTTCACTCCCGGCGCCGGGTCCACGGCAAACGCCCTGAACGAATCGCTCACTTCCTGGGATCCGGTCAGATGATGCCCGCGGACTTGTCCCGCATATTTGGCACCGAATCCGCCTTTCACGTTTTTGTTCACCCAGTTCCACTCGGTGGGAAAACCGGTGCTCTCAATATCCTGAAACAGCAACGGAATCACGGGTCCCGGTCCTTCCTGAAATGCCCTCCGGTAAACTTCGAACGCCCAGAGTCGATGCTCCTGCCATTGCTGGGGGCTGATGCTATATGCCTGCTTGTCCGCAGCCGGGGAAATCAAGTTTGCGTTTTCGTAGGGTTCCTCGTCACCCGTGGCGCCGGTATCCACGCGCACAAATGCGATCCGCGCCCGCTGACTCGCCGAAACTCCATTCCGCACGTGGTTCGCCAGGTTGTTCACCATTTCCTCGTAGTAGACCTTGAAGCGGGGATGGAGATAATAGCCGTAAGTATAGGTATCGTCCGACAAGGACGGAACGTCTCCACCGTTCTTGATAAACATCCATGGCGGCATGCTACTGCCCTTGCTGCCGCCCACCGTTGAAATCTGGATGTTGAACTTCTCATTTTGCGCATCCGCGAACGCCAACAGTTGGTCCAAGGCCGTCCAATCGAAGGAGCCTCGGGCCTTGTTCACATTGACCCAGGTTTCTGAGTAGGCCTGCCCCCGCGTGAACGGATATTGGGCCACCGTATTACCCCCCGATCGATCCCAGACGCCATAGGCCTCCCGGGCCAATCCGAGTTCGGCATGGAGTTCTGCCAGGGGTGCGAGCAGCAGGGCAGCGAGAATGAGAGCGGTGTATTTCACGGGTAGTGTCTTACAAGGGCGTGTTTCTAAAATCGATGAGTGAGCCGATCAAGGATGGCGCCGAACTGGACGAAGCCGAGATAAGTGACCGCAAGTTAGCGGCCCGATGTTTTTGCGGTTCGCGCCTGCCGCCAGTGGCCCCGACTTCGGTCCCAGCAGCACTTGGCCTTCCGCCACGCCGGTAGTGATGCCCTGGACACGAAGCAATTGCTGCGGTATTCGTTGAGTTCGTTCCGCACCCCAATGCGAAACCCCGCGCCGGCACCTTTGTCTCGCACTTCGGGCTGCGAGAATGTGAACCGACAGGGTAGAGTTCCTCGCCGGATTAATGATTTGTTGCATCAGCGAGTGGATACAACGATTACCTGCGAGACTTCAAGATCCTGCGCCGCCACGGGCAACTTGCCAGTCCTTTATCGGATTCTCCCACTCGTCGGCGGGCAGGACGCGGTCGTGGGGCCGACTCCAAGCATCGGTTAATTTGAAGTCGGGCGAACGGGTCGCCGCAGTTGCAACCGCGGCTGTTTGCGTCCCGGAGGCCGCACCGACGACAGCGGAGCTCAGTTTCATTGCTGTGCGGCAGGTGATGAGTTCACTCACAGTGGTTAGAGTGATCAGCGAGGCTGGCGCCGAGCACCGGTGGATATTTTGGAGCGAATTATGTTCGAAACTGCAGACAGAACGACTATCAGGCCGATCCTATCGGCCGGTCCTAAAACCGTCCGGTCACGCCCGCCTTGATCTCCGCGTTGAACCGGTCGGGTCCGCGGGGCCGCCCGACGATGTAGACGAAATTTCCACCCGAAAGACTGTCGCCAAAGACGTTGATCACGTCGACATAAAGCGAGTATCGGGGGGTTATGCTGTAGCCGAGGTTCACGTCAATAAACTTGCGGCCGTAATTATATTGGTTCTGCAGCGGGTTGGCATTGCGGTTGAGCATCGCCCGGCCCTTGAAGTTCTCTTTGATGCGAATGGTCCACGGGGTCCTGATATAGGACACGCCGAGATTGGCGGTGAACGGCGTGAATCCGGGCACCTCCCGACCGGAGTTGGTGACTCCTGGCGCGCTGTCGTAGTTGCCGACCGTGTCCAGCCAGGTGCCGTTGGCGAAGATACCAAATCCCTGCCAGAACCCCGGCAGATTCGTGAACTGTTGCTGATAGTTCGCCTCAATGCCGCGCACCCGGGCGGAGCCACCGTTATATTGGGTGTTGAGGAGGTAGCCCGCATATTCGCCGCCGAACCCATTGTCCGCTCCGGTCGGAATCGTTGCACCGCCGGCGGTGTAGATAAACCCCTTGATCTCCTTCAAGAAAACACTCACGGAAAGCAGTCCGGACGGTTCGAAGTAATACTCCAGCGAGGCGTCGAAATTATCCCCGGTTTGCGGCTTCAACCCCGTGTTGTTCGTCGTGACGACGAGGGAGGTGTCGTTGACCGAATTATTCGGGATTATGGTGCTGAAAGCGGGCCGGCCGATGCCCGCCGAATAGCTCAACCGGGCCTGCCACTGCCGCGACCAGAGGTAGCGAAAATGGATTCCCGGAAAAACGTTCCGATACTCGCTGCGATTGGTCACTCGGTTGCCATACTCGGCCTGCGTCCGCCGCAGGGTTTCCGTCTCGGTCACGGGTCCAACCCACGCGGCGCGGCGGGCCTTTTCCACTGCCGAGATAAACTGGAACGTTCCGCTGCCCTCGACTCTGGTTTCCTCGAATCGCAGGCCGCTTAGGATCTGCAGGCGGCCGAGCGTCACGCCGCCCATGACATATGCGGCGTAGACCGATTCCGAAGCCTGACGGTCATTCATCAGCGCGCTTCTCAAGGTGGTCACATTGTCGATTCTGAAATTGGCCGGGTTCGTTTCCATCTCGGAGCGCACCGCGGGAAGGCCGAAGAAACGCACGCTGGGCATGGTGCCACGCAGCACGGCGGGTTGGTAGACGTATTCGGTGTCGACCAGGCGTGCCATCGCCGCTCCGGTCGGACCGACGTAGTTATACGTGATCGGCCGGTTGGTGAGCGTCGGATCCTGCGAGCGAAAGCGAAGCCCGGTCTGAATGTAGGCCGGGACCGGCAGGTCAAACGGCTTCCGCACGTTAACTTGGCCGCCGAAGAAACGATCCTCGTTCGAGACATCCGAGATGCTGAACGCATTGAGACGCAGGTTGGCTGGGTTGGCGATGTCGGGTCCGCTGATCTGTGTGAAGGTCGTGCTGCCGTAGTCGCTGCGCAGCTTGCTGCGGTCAAAACGCATGCCCACTCCTGCCACAGTAGGCGCGATAGTCGCCAGCGTCTCCGAGCCGTCCGCCGGTGAAAAATTGAAATTATAGTCGATCTTGAAACCGACGAGCGTGCTCTCGCCGCCGACCTGGAAGTTGTAGGTATTCGTGTCCCGCTCGCGATTGATATGATTCGCGGTGTAGGTGATGTTACGCGTATCGGTGATGAATTCGGTATAGCCCGGCAGGACGGTCGCGGCTGTCACACCGGTAAAGTTGTTATGATGACGCCACATGCGAGCGTGGTAGCGGGAGCCCAATAAACTCAGGTAAAACGTAGATTGCTCATTCAGCCGATAGTCGAAGCGGACGCTCAGGCCGCCGCGCTTCATAGTCAGGTAGTCTTCGCCGCCATTGAGGAGCCAGAAGTAGGCTACGCCTGCGTCGGCCTTGCTCTCCCAGTTGTTCAAATTCACGTCCCGCGGGCCGGTGCGCGCGCTGTAGTTGGCGGTCACCAGGATGCCGAGATTCCGCTTCTTTCCGACGAGATCCGAATACAAAAAGCTCGCCTGCGGATCAAAGGTCTTGCGCTCGACCGCATAGGAGGTTCCGACCTGGAAGGAGCTGAGCCGGCCGCGTTGGCTGAAGGCGCTTTTGGTTTTCAGATTTATACTACCGCCAATCGAATCGGCATCCATGTCCGGCGTGGGAGCTTTGGTCACTTCGATGCGATCCACAAAGTCCGCCGGAAACGTATCGATCGAAAACGCGCGGCCCAAGGCGCCGCGGGTTGAGCCATTGCCGACGCGCGTGCCGTCCACCGTCACCGCGTTAAGGTTGGAATCGACGCCGCGGATATTAAGGGCGACAATTTCCCCTTCTACCGGAACTCCTGCGACGCCGGGCACCCGCAGGAGCAGGCTGCCGATGTTCTGGTCGGCCACGTTGCCGAACGCGTCCGACGAGAGCACGTTTTTGACGTTGGCGGCATTGCGCTGATCGGTGATGGCGCGGGCGTTGCCCTCGCGCTCGCCGGAAACGACAAAGGCGTCGAGCTGATAGGCGGCGGAGGTGAGCGCGGTTTCGCTCAACGTGGCGCGGCCGGATTCGACCTGAAGCGTGATCGCCTGCGAATCGAGTCCGGTGTAGAAGATCGTCACTGTTTGGAGTCCAGGTGCAACCCGGGAAAACGTGTAGCTGCCGTCCCGCCCGGTCAGTGTCGTCTGGCTAGACGGCCGCAGCTCGACGCGCGCACCCTCCAAAAAAGCGTTGGTTGATTTGTTACTCACCCGGCCCGAGATGCTGCCGGCCGGCAACCGATCTTCGGAGTGTGCCAGGGAGCGACCGTCGCCGGTTGCAACGGAGGTTGAGGCCGCGGAAGTGCCGCCAGCGGATTCGGCCGCGTGGCTTGATAATAGGGCGAAGGCGAGCGACGCGGTAAACACCGAGGCGGGAATGGGGGTCTTCATGGTTTGGGTAAAAGTTTATGCCGACCTTTCCGCGCGGACGACAGCCGGGGGGCTCATGGAACTCGAGGACATCCGTGCGGGGAGAACGAGACGGTTCAACGGAGGACCCGCACATCATGCCCCGAGGGGCCGCCCTGTGCCATGGACATATCACGTCTGTTACTGGATTAAATACCTGCGGATATTTTACCTTCATCCGCGAGGAGGCGTGTATGATGATGTTAATAGACGGGCGGCAGGCAGCATGGAGATCTTGTTAATAGGGAAAAAAATCCTCGGAGTTCTTCGGATTGTTTAACCCCCCGAACCCCGAAGTTGAAGTTGAGGTCGACGAGGTGAAGGGGTGTGGGGTAACGACGTTGGATGAAAAATCGAACCGTCGGGAGAAGCTCATCAAAGCCGCCCTCGCTGTATTCACGACCCTGTTCGCCGGGGCGAAGATCGTGCTGCCGGAAATACCGAAGGCGGTGACGCCGTTCGGCGGGTTGGCGGTTTCATCGCGTTTCGGGAGTAGATCGGATTCGGCCTGCGGGTCGCCCAGGCGCCCCCGTTCATCCCGCCGACCTCACGAAACGCGATCCCGTTGGCGCACACCTTGACCGCTTTTTTCCTCCGGTAGACCACCCTCAAATTGTCGCAGGCACCGGGCCGTCTCACCAAAGTTAGGCCGCTCGTGGACTCAGTGTCGCAATGGTGGCCACCGACTGAGCCGAAGATGCATTTCCTGCCGACGGAAACCATCCCCGCTGGCGCCAGCCCCGACGTCTCGATCCCAGCTTCCGCCGCCTGCCTCCCGGTCAACCTCGGCGTGCGGGTTTATTGCACCGTCTCATGCCTATCACCTATTTTGAAACGCATGGGTCGGAAGCGGCACGTAGTCGCCCTCGCGCACCATCCAGCGATCGAGTCGTTCGCGCAGATCTTGCTCGATCGCGCTGACCGAGTCCTGACCGGCGAGATTGTTGAGTTGAAAGGGATCATTCTCCAAGTCGTAGAGCTCAAAAATGGGTCGTGGATTCTGGAAATAAATCCGGTTTTGCTCGGCGCTAAGGCGGCCATCTTTATGCGCGACCTGCATGGCTTCCCACGCCACATTCTTTGTCGCCATATCGACGGGGGTATAGCTGCGCTCGGGAATGGCGTTGTAGATGAAATTGTAGCGTTTCGTTACGACCGAGCGCGATAGATCGAAGCCATCAGTGCGGGTAATTGGTCCGAAGTGCCAACCCCGCTCACCGAAGACCTGCTCGCGCTCAGTGAAAGGCAGGCCCAGCAGCAGCGGTTTGAAATCCCGGCCGGTCATCCCCTTGTCGGCGACCAGGCCGACCGCGCTCAGAATGGTCGGGGCGATATCTTCTCCGCTAATCAACGCATCACTCACACTCCCGCCGCGAATCTTGCCGGGCCAGCGCACCATCAGCGGAACATTCAAACCGCGGGAGAAGAGCGTGCCTTTGCCACGAAGCAGGGCTTCGCCATTGTCGCCCATGAAGATCACCAAGGTATTCTCCGCGAGTCCGCGTTCTTCGAGCACTTTCATGATCATGCCAAAGCCCGTGTCCAAGTCGCGGACTTCGGCCAGGTAGCGGGCATAGTCGAGGCGCACCTCCGGGAGGTCAGGCCAGTCGGCGGGAAGTTTCAGTTGAGTGGGATCTATCCCCTCGTGATTGTTGTTCCATGGACGGTGGGGTTGGTTGAAACCAAAATAGAGGAAGAAGGGTTTGCCGGCCGGCACTTCGTTGAGAACCGATCCGAACAGGGCGGGCACCTTGGCCAGCGCCTCGCCCCTCGTCTTGGCGTTGCGCACAAAATGATCGAACCGCGACTCAAACCGCGCTCCGCGCATGCCCTTTTCCTCGAGCACCTCCACAACGTGAGGCGGATCATTGAGCTGTCCGTCCAGATGCTGATGCCGCCCATCCAAACCCACCCAGTATCCGGCGCCCCGCAGCAGATCGGTCACAAACGGCGTCCCCGCTTGCGCCGGCTGAGCAAAACGCGTGGCGGAAATCCCAATCGGCGAGCGCCCCGCAAAGATCGCGGCGCGAGAGGGCGCACATTGCGGAGACGCGGTGTAAGCACGGGTAAAACGCATACCTTGGGTTGCAAAGGCATCTAGGTTAGGGGTCAGGGCGAGGCGCTGACAGTTGACGTCGCCGTAGACCCCGAGGTGTGGAAGGCTGTGATCGTCGGAAAGCACGAGCAGGATGTTGGGACGCTCAGCCCGCGCGGCCACTGCCAGTAGGACAACGAAGTATAAACAATAGAGGCGCTTCATGATAATTCTTTGGGGGCTTGTTCGAGTCAGGAGAGTTCTTCCCGTCATTATTTCCGAAATTCAATCAATCGGACCGTATGCGGTGCCATTGGCAGAGAAAGGCCATTTTTGCCCATTTCAACCAACTTGTCGCTCCATAGATCCACCAGCCGGTAGGCGCCAGCGGCCATTTCCAAATCCGCCAGCGACCAGGTTGTTTCACTGGCCTCATCAATCCAGTTGAAGAGCCCGAATACTGTGCGGTCGGCCAGTTCTAGCTTCCAAATCCTTGGGATATCTGCGCCCGAAAATAGATCGAGCGGCACGGCGTGCTTTCCGTTCCGCCAGACATCGAGCACGGGCTTGTGCCGGTAGAGGTCGATGCGCTCCTGCGGGAGCGACTCGATGCGATCCCCGCCCAGCAAGAAGCCTCCCATCAGGGCCTCGAGGGTGATGTGGCAACGCGCCTCCTCCAGCGAATATTGCGGTGAGGTGAAAAAGGAGTCGGGATCGCAGATGGCGATGTTGTTATGGATATAGTAGTTTTGCGCCGCCGATCGGGCGAAGCGGATCAACCCTTGAAAGTCGCGGCCCATTGGCACATCGCGGATCGATCCTGTCGTTTTGCCGTAGGTCATGTTGGCGTAGGGCTCCGCAGCGCTCTTGATTCCCGGATGGTTGATGTCGTTGCCGATCCGAATGGCGTCGTAGCACTCAATGGCGCCAAAGAGCCAGCCCATGCTGCGGGTAACGACTAAGTCTTGTGGCAAAGCCGCGCGGATCATGCGCACCGCCCGATTGTGTGACTGCAAGCCTGTCATGGTCGGATCGTAGCGGGGGCCTTCTTCCAGGCTGCCGTAGTGGTGATCCCACTTCATGAAGGTCGGCTTGTAGTCTTCCACCAGCTGTTTGAACTGGCCAGCCAGATACGGCGCCACGTCAGGGTGACTACCGTCGAGATAAACCATGCCCAACGTGGTCATCATCTCGGCGTCGTTCGGATCAATTGGTTTTTGGTTGTAGGGCGAGAGGAGCCAGTCGGGATGGGACTTCCAATAGGGATCAGTGGGATTCACCCGCAACGGACTAATGTGCAGTCCAAACTTTAGTCCCATATCGGTAATCTGGTTCGATAGATCGCGAATGCCACGAGGGAAGTCCTTGTTGACAATATAGGATCCCGGCACGGTCCACCAGCCGCCGTCGAGCTGGATGTAGCGGTAACCCGCATCGTAAAGCTCTGTCTTCATGTAGCGCGCTGCTTTCAGCACGTCTTCGGCGGTTAGGCCGCGACTATACGAATGCCACGAACTCCAACCGGGTTCGATGGAACGCATCGGGCGCCCCTGTCGGACGCTTTCACCCATGATGCGTCCGACTTCGGCCAGCACCTGGGTCGGACGCCGATCATCCCAAAAACCAACCAGCACGGGATCGACCTCCAGGAAACGGCCCGGTTTCATCAAGATTTTTTCGAGCCCTTCGGGACTGCCGCTGCGCAGGGAAAGATGGAGCGCACCCTCCTTTGAATTTCGCCACTCAAATGACGTCGGCCAGAGTTCACCCTTCAGAGCGGCGAAGGCATAGGTTTGGTTCTTCGCATCGTTCTGGAGCGTTGAAACCCAAAACGCGTTGCGCGGGTCAACTTTTCTGGCGGGCTTTAGTCCGGTGATTTGATCGATCGTGAAGATCCGCCCGTGGTCGGGTCCACGCAGCGCCTCGGCAAAAATCGTCCACTGAGGATCGGCTTTGGAAACTGGTAGATCAGGTGCGTCGCCCTTCTTGGTCAGCACTCTGATTCCGCCTAGTTCAAATTGATCCCGGGTCTTGAGCGTGGCTTTTACGACCGCGTATGGCCGGTTGGCGGCGGTTTCTACCGTAAGCACAAACTCCTCGAACGGAGGCAGTCCCGAGCAACGGAGCACATGCCGGCCATTTTCAGACGTCCAGTCCCGACGGGGAAACGAGTCCCCATAGATCCACGCTCCGTTTACTCTTAACGAGAAGGTGACGTCGGAGATTTGCGCGGCGGTTCCCCATTTCAGAGAATAGCCCGCGCCCGTAGCGTCATGCTCAACCGAGGGTGTGGCTGCGCCGGAGGAAAGGGCGAGGGCGGCGCCTAAAAACGTAGACCGGAAGAGAGATTTCTTAAGGTGCATGATATTTGAAATGGGATGTGAACAATTATCTGAACAAGAGCGGCAGGGTCTCGGCCAAGTATTCGCGCCAGTTTGGCCAGACATGGGCGCCGTCGGTGGGTTTGAACGTGTGGTGGATCCCCGCCTTCGTTAGTTCGTCAGTAAGCTTCATGACCTCGGCGAATCTCGGGTCGCTACGACCGCAGCCGATCCAAAGTAGCTTGAGTTGTGCGTTCGCTGACGTCGGATCAGCGGTTAGTCTGGCGAGAACGTCGGTGCCGCGGCTGCCGCTGGCGCTGAAAATTCCCACGTGGCTGAAACGGTCGAGATGGCCGAGTCCGATGCTGAGCGATTGCCGGCCGCCCATCGACAAGCCCATGACGGCACGGTTGGGTTGGTCGGTCTTTACGCGATACGACCTTTCGACGAGCGGCACAATCGTCTCCAGTAAGTCCTCTTGGAAGACGCTCGTCCGTTGCGCATCGGCTTTAGCGGTTTCGCCCGGCTTATAAGCGTGGCCACTCGGCATCACAATGATCATGGGCTTCATTTGCCCCTCGGCCAGGAGGCTGTCCGCGATCAAATTCGCCCGACCATATTGGACCCAGCTGCTTTCGATCTCGCCAACGCCGTGCAACAGATAGAGCACCGGGAGTTTAGCCGATTGGTCCGGCTCGTAACCTGGCGGTGTGTAGATCATGATCCGCCGCTGGTCACCTGCCGCAGTTGAGCGGTAGGTGATCGTGGTAATCTGGCCGTGAGCGACGTCGCGCATTTCCCACGGCATCGGCGTGGCCCCTAGCACCTCGACGGAGCTGGCATTGACCATCCGGCCTATTTTGAGCTGCGGGTTGGCCGGATCGAGGGTCCTGACTCCATCGACGAGAAACGTATAGGAATAAATCTGTGGGCGAAGTTGTAGGGTGGCCGTCCATGTTCCTTTGTCGTCCCTCGTCATTGGCGTGCGCGCGCCGCCCCAATCTCCACTGAGCGTGACCGCCGAGGCCTTCGCCGCGGTAAGCGTGAATGTAACTTTGCCATCCTTCGAAACCGACGGGGCATTTTGCAGCATAGCCGTCCGATTATCTTGGATCCCGTCTTCTTGTGCGGGTAATGGCGACGCGAGGAAGGCGGCGAGAAGGATGGGGAAGAAACGGAGCTTCATGGTGGGTCAATTACGGCTGGGCCTTCTTTTTTGCTTTTCGATTCGGCTGCTCGTCCGTTCCGCCGACACGGGGCGAGGGATACTGGTCAAACGTGTCTCCCCGCCCTAGTGCGCGCGGGTCTTCTTGGCGCTTGAGTTCAAACATCAACTGGGCCCGCAAGACGGAGAGGTTCGCGGCGTAGGCGGGCTGGCCGGCGAGGTTGGTCACGCAGTCGGGATCTTTGCTGAGGTCGAACAACTGTTCGGCGGGGCGTTTGCCGTAGGCGTGTTGCCAGAACGGATCCGACTCGCCGCGCTCAATCATGAGGGTCTTGGAGGGACTGGCGTCGGTGTCTTTCAGGCCAAGTTCAGGGTTGCCGCACGGCCACCGGTCGGGCGCGAAGTTTTGCACGTAGAAAAGCGAGCCCGCACGAATGCCGCGCGTGGGATACCCGAGTCCCGCCGGGGAACCGGGACGCGCCAGCACGTCGTTGCGCTCGCGACCGACAATCACAAACCCGCGGTCGACCTTCGCCTGACCGCGTAGCAAATCGGTGAAGCTGCGGCCGGTGATGGGCGCCATGCCTTGCGCGGGGCCATTGATATCGAACAGTTCGAGAAACGTCGGCGCGAGATCGATGAAACTAATGAACTCGGCGACTCGGCCCCCCGGCTGCCCGACCCGCCCGGGCCATGCGACAATGAAAGGAATGTGGTGCGCGTCGTCATAGGTGTGCCCCTTCACGCGGGGAAAGGGCATACCGTGATCCGACGTGACGATGACCAAGGTATTTTTGGTTTCACCGCTCTCCTCGAGCGCGGCCAACAGAGATCCAACCTGGGTGTCGTAGGCTTCAACTTCGATCGCGTAGTCGAGCATGTCTCGACGCACCACGTCAGTGTCGGGCCAATACGCGGGCACGCGATCGATGTCGGTGGTTTTCTTTCCGGCGGCGATGCCGGAATCATATTTGTAGCCCCGATGCGGATAATGGCTGCCGAACCAATAAAAGAACGGCTGGCCGGGGGTTCGGCTTTTCAGAAAAGCGCTGAGCGCGACGCCAGGCTCACGGTCGCTCACGACGCCATTACCGAGGAGGGCGAAATTTCGCGGGCTGCCGTCGGCCATCTTTGCTTCACCCGGCCCCCACGTTTTGCCGGCGGCGCCGCAGGCGATGCCGGCCTTTGCGAGGGCTTCACTGAAAGCCATGAACTTCGCCGGAAAATAGGGCTGATGATTCGCTGCGTCTTCGAGTTGCCACGGATTGCGCCCGGTGAGGATCGCGGCGCGGGACGGTGCGCACTTCGACGTCGGCGTGTAAGCATTGTCGAAGACCAAGCCTTGTCTTGTCAGACGGTCGATGTTCGGCGTCTTCACCCAGGTGCAGCCATAGGCTTCGCCGAAGTGGCGCGATGCGTCATCCGCGATGATGAACAGGACATTGGGGCGGGCCGAAGTTGCCGCCGCTGCCGGAACGGCCAAATGAGGGGCGAGGATCAGCGCGATAAATGCAATGAGAAGTGTGGGCGGTATCATGGATGTTTCTGGGTGAAATTAATGGAGCGGCAGGTTTCCTGCACCTGACCTAGCGCGGTTCTATTTCGGGTCGCGCCAAGCTTGGTGCATGTATGCCGCGAGTTCCTCGACGATCCGCGGGTTCGTGTTCGCGACGTTGTTCGATTCGGTGGAGTCGAGGTCCAAGTTGAACAGTTCAACTATAAGCGTTTTGCCCTCAGCGGACTTCTTTTTCTTGGCGGAGGATTGGGCGGATGCTTCCGCGGAGGCGGTATTGCGGTGAATGAGCTTCCAGGGCCACTTGAGCACGGAGCGTTTGCCGCCTTGTTCGCTGAAATTCCAATAGAGATAGGGATGTTGCTCTTGTTGGGCGTTATTTCCGAGCAGGGTCGGCAGGAACGAAATACCGTCGCACTCCGCCGTGACCTTCACGCCGGCGAGGTCAGCCGCGGTGGGCATCAAGTCTTGAAAGCCGCTCACGTGCTCGCTGACGGTGCCGGGTTTGATCTTGCCGGGCCAGCGGACGATGAACGCTTCACGCACGCCGCCTTCTGTGAGGTCGCGCTTCATGCCGGTGAGGCCGTCGTTGCTCTGGAAGAACGCGACCTTGTGGCCACCTTCCTGATGTGGGCCGTTGTCGCTGGAGAACATGACGATGGTGTCCTCATCCAGCCCAAGCGTCTTTAGCTTCGCCAGCACCGCACCCACTTCGCGGTCCACAAACTTCATGGCGCTGGCGAAACCTTTTTCGACGTCAGGCCAGTCGCGCGAGGCGAACTCACCATAGCTGGGCGATTCCATCCCGTGGCCGAGCGGCGAGGTTTCATCCGCCTCGTTGTTCGCATGCGGAAGATTGAGCGTGTAGTAGAGAAAGAACGGCTTGTTTTTGTCTTTCGCGCGTTCATCGAGATAGCGCTGCACATCACCAGCGAGCAGTTGGGGGGCCCATTGCTTTCGGCCTTCGCGGGTGGCGACACCGGTGCCGGGTTTGTTTTCTGAGCCAGGGATAAGCGTGTTCTCCAGCGGAACCTTGGCGCCGTTGCGAATGAGAAACGTGGGATAACAGTTGTGGGCGTGCGCGGTGTCCACATAGCCGAAGAAATAGTCGAAGCCCTTCTTCTGCGGATCATCGGGCGGCAACGGCAGGCCGAGGCCGTATTTTCCGATGCACGCGGTCACGTAACCCGCATCCTTGAGCAGCCGCGCCACGGTGAGGTCAGTGTCGGGGATGGCCCCGGGCCCATTCGCGCGCACGCGACTGTGGCCGGTATGCAGACCGGTCATCAGCACGCAACGCGAGGGAGCGCAGACGGTGGAACCTGCATAGTGCCGCGTGAACTTCATGCCTTCGCTCGCGAGGCGGTCCACGTTTGGAGTTAGCAACGTCTTTTGGCCGTAGCAGCCGAAATCTCCATAGCCCGCGTCATCAAGGAGGATGTAGATGATATTGGGCCTGGCCGCCTGCGGCCTCGCCGGTTCAGCGGCAGCGAGCGCGCCGAGGGGCGTCAGCAGCAGCGCAGTGAGAAGGGAGAGGATAGTTTTCATGGGAGATTTTTCGGGCTACTTTCGCGGGTCGGCGCGCCGATCATTCGTTATCTTTCTCTTTCGGGGCCGTGCCGGTCCAGTCCTTGCCCGTGCAATCCCTCCACCAGGCCCGCCACGCGGCATCCATTTGCTTGACCAACTCCGGCCGCTTTGACGCGAGATTCCGCGTCTCCGTGCGATCCGTAGCGAGGTCATACAACTCCCAGGCCGCCCCCTGACGCACGAGTTTCCATCGGCCGTCGCGGATGGCGGAGCCTTTGTTGAACTGGAAAAATAGCGGGCGCGGGCGCGCGATCGTCTGGCCCGCGAAGGCGGGGAGCAGGCTCACCCCATCCGGCGGAGGAATCGTCGTCTCTTTCGAAACGCCCGGATACTTAGCCCCGCTCACGGCGAGCACAGTGGGCATGAGGTCAACGAGGTGGACGGGCTCGCGATTCCAGCCGGACTGCGGCTTGAGGCCGGCGGGCCAGTGAACGACCAGAGGCGTGGCGATCCCGCCCTCGAAACTGTCCTGCTTCCATTTGCGCAAAGGCGTGTTGCCCACCGACGCCCAGTTTTGACCGTAGCTCACAAAACTCGCCACGCTGCCCAGCGGTGCCTTGGGATCGACGTTGTCGACCTTGGGGCTTTCCGCACACGCCCCGTTATCCGAGAGAAAAAAGATCAACGTGTTGTTGAGTTTGCCCTGATCTTCCAGCCGCTGCAGCACCCGCCCGATATTTTGATCCACCCGGTCGACCATCGCGGCATAAATCTCCATCCGCATCGCTTCCAGCCTGCGTTCCTCCGGCGAAAGGTCGCTCCATTTATTTCCGCTCTTTCGCCCATACTCCATCGACGGCAGGGGCGAGGTTTTCGGATCCACCAAACCCAGCTTGATCTGACGCTCATAGCGGGCCTGGCGAACCGCCTCATAGCCGCCGTCGTAGACGCCCTTGTATTTGGCGATATCCTCCGGCCAGGCCTGCAATGGCCAGTGCGGGGCCGTATAGGCGAGATAGAGCAGGAACGGTTTCTCCGTCTTCTGATACTCACTCAGCCACGCCAGCGCCCGATCGGTGAAGGCGTCGGTGTCGTAAAAATTGGGATCCTCCGGGATGAAATCTTTCACTTCCTGGCCGTCGAGCGACCAGCGGTTCCCATCGTTCTTGGACGCCGGTGCGGGCTGGCCCGGGGCGGCTTTGCTGCCCGGATTGAAATGGTTCTCCGCGCCGCCGATCATTCCAAAATAGCGGTCGTAGCCGCGCGTCACCGGATTGAAGCGGGCGTGGTGCTTGCCCGACCACAGCGTGTGGTAACCGGCCGGCCGAAGCACTTCGCCCAGAGTCGCGGTGTTCGAAAAATCCCGATCCGTGCGTTGGAAGTATACGCCGGTCTGCAGACAGGCGCGCGTCGGGTAACACTTCGCGGTGTTATACATCTCGGCGAACTTCATCCCGTTGGCCGCGAGCCGGTCAATGTTCGGCGTGCGGATCTCGCTGCCATAGCATCCGATGTCCGAATAGCCCATGTCATCCACGAGGATAATCAGGATGTTGGGTTTCGTCTGGGGCCGCGCGGGCTCACCGGCAGTGAGGACGGCCAGCGGTGCGAGCAGCAGCTCGACCCATCGCAAGATCCGGTTACGTTGTATCATGGAGTGTCGGATAGGTAGGTTGTGGATGCAGCGTGGTTTTCGGCGGGGAAGTCATTCCTTTTTCTCACCGGCGTCCGCCTTGTTCCTTTTGCCCTTTTCTTTCTTGCCGGTCTTCTCGCCCTTCTCGCTCTCGCCATACTTGGTGCCTTTCGCATAGCCGGCAAATGCACGCACCTCGGTGGGAGGACGTAGCGCCGGAACTTCCTGCTCACCCCGGCGCACTTCGATGAGGCTAAAAATGTCGTCCTTGGCGTCCGTGTTCACCAAGGCCAGGTCAGCTCCCTTGATTCCATCATGGCGAAACACGGCGTCGGGCAGCGTTACGGCCTCATGGTGCCACTGCTTGTCGCCTTTGCCTGTGACCGAGAACGCGGTTTTCATGGTTGGAGCGCCGGCATCGTAGTCGAGTTTCCAAGTAGAGCCTTCCTGGCCGTCATACCAGACGACGGTAATCGACATGACTTTGGGCGTGGCATCTGCAGAGAAGCCGTCACGGAGCTTAAAATACATCGCATCCTTTCCGGAGGAGTGCTCGAAGCCGCGGGCAAACCGGGAGTAGATGGGAGAGGTCGGAGTGATGGTTCCGCCGACCCGCCACAGCGGGATGGAGGTGGCATCGGCATCGATCTGGTCGAGCAACCGTGAGTAGTTGTCCGGCCAGATATCCCAGCCCACGTCGTTGAATCCGGCTTGATCACCCCGTTGTTGGACCTGACCGAATGCCAGGATCTTCCGGTCGTCGATGGCCGCGCCATACTTGGCATAGGCGGCAACAATCTGCTCCATCCGCTCCACGTTGCCGTGAGAGGCCGGCCCGAACGTCGTCTCGGGATAGGCCTTGGTATCGGCGGCATCCAACCCCTTGTGCAAGGCACAGAACGCGTCGGTGGCGGTGGCCGGGTAAATCTGCCCTGCATACTTGTTGAAGAAATAGAAGGAATAATCGAAGCCCTGTTCCTTGCTGACCTGCATGGCGACTTTGGTGACGTCCCAGATGCTTTGCCCGGAGTTCAGGGCATTGATGGCACCCCAATAGAAGTTCAGCGGGACGTTGAGCTGATACCACGGTCTCGTCCAGGTTTGATCCATCTCCGACCGGGCAAACACGCTCGGTCCTTTGGGATCGACCAAGTAGCGTTGCCAAGTGTTCACCGCGGTCCGCTCGCCGCTCAAATGATGCCCGTGCGAAAGCGCACCGATCTTACTGCCAAAGCTCCCGGTGATGTTGCTCGTCACCCATTTCCACTCTTCCGGGTTTTTCCCTTCACCGCCGTTTTCGTCATCGCCGGAAATGCCGCCGAAAAGCAGGCTGATTTTGGGATCCGGACCTTGATCGAAGAGCTTCGCATACAAGGCGAAGGTCTCCAGCCGGAACGCGAGCCATTGCGGGGAGTTTTTCGGCAAGTCGTATTTGGCGTTAAGCGCCTTTCCTTTGTAGGGAGTCTCGTCGCCGGTGCAGCCCGTCTTGACTTGGATGAAGGCAATGCGCCCCTGTTTTTCCTTGGAGTAGCTGCGGATATGCTTGGCCACCTCCCTGAGGAAACGGTGGTAATACGTTTTGTATTCCGGGGAGAGGTAGTAGGGGTAGTGAGGAAATTTATCGGCGTGCCTCTCGTTGTCCGTCACCACCTTGGGGACACCTTGCGCATAAGCCCACTCCGGCGTTTTCGGTCCGGCCTCAAAGGAGAAGTAGAGCGAGATATTGTTTTTGTGGGCCCTTTCAATGGCCTGATCCATTGCGCTCCAGTCATAGACCCCTATTTTTTTCTCCACTTCATCCCAAGGTGCATCGCACGCCGTTCCCCGCAGATAGGGATGCTCACGAGGATCTTGGGCCTCGCCCCGGTCCCACACGCCGAAGGCACTGGGGAGCGGAGCGGCCTGAATTGAAAACAGTGAACATGCGCCGATCAGCCCGGTAAGGTTTACTTTGCGCGCGAGGGCGGTGAAGGAGGGACGGGAGCTTTTCATGTTTTGGAAGGTGTGCGTGAATTGTGTGGGGGAAAACCAAGGCTTCGACGAAAGCGTCGGGAGTGAGGGTTGGTTTGTTGGCATTACGGGAGTTTTCGGATGCGACCGCACGTGACGCCGTCACGCAGCGTAGCGCTCAAAATTTCACATCGACAGTCAGCGTATAAGTCCGCGGGCGCTGGAGGGCCCAACGCACGATGCGCAGCTCACCAGCCTTGCCGAAGACCGCGAAATCGTCGGTGTCGGCCAGTTGCGGCAGGTGCTTGTCGAAATCGAAGAGGTTGGCGACATCCAACCGGACTTCGACCTGGCGCTGGTTCTTCAGCTTGAACGTCCGGCCGACTTGGGCGCCCACATCGATAAATTCGGAACCCCGGTAAGGGCGGTCGATCAGAATGTTTTTATTGTTATCACGATAGTATCCAATTACCGGTGCGCTGCGATAACGCGCCCGCCCCGTGACGCGCCACCCGGCGAGCCTCCCTTCACTAAAGCCATGGCTTGCGACCAGGTTGAGGGCATACTTGCCGACGGCGGCGAGGTCCCGCCCCTCGGTGGCATTGGCGTCGGCGAGCGCAGTGGTCAGTCCAAGTAACCGCGCGTTGACGGTGATCAAGTCGGCGGCGGCGAGGGCTGCCGTGCTGGGGTTGGCCGAAGTTCGACTAAGCTGAGTGAGTTGCGTGCTCCACGACGCGATCCTCGGCAGATCGCTCGTGATAAGTGTCTTGATCGCCCCATAGCGATTGCTTTCGTTCGTGTTGTTGATGCTTCCGGTCAACAGGAGTCGCCAGTTGCGGTTGGGATTGAACACGGTGGTCATCTCCCAACCGGCCAGAGCGGTATCCGTCAGACCGCGGACGGTTTGAGTTTGAATAATATTCTCCCGCGGAATGTCGGACACCAAGCCGGTGGCGGCCCAGTTCGTTTGCATCAGTGCATAAACGGAGTTGCGCGGTCCGATGAACGTATTGTTGGCGGGATTGAATTGGGATGTATTGCGCGTGGCCGCTTCGTAGTGGTTGAGACTGACGGTGAGCCGATTATCCAGCAGATAGAGGCGGAGGCCGAATTCCTTGGTTTCGCCTGTCTCTGGTGGCAGCAGCATGCCGTCAGCCGAGTAGATGCCGGCGAGATCCACCGGCGGGTTGAAGACTTCCGACCGGTTAAAGGTGAGGGAGAGCCAGGTGGTGACGTGTCCCACCACGCCAATCGTGCTCGTCGTGCGCGCGGAGTTACCGTCCGGTGCTCGTCCTCCGGGGATATCGTAATCGAGGATGCTTGCGTAGTAGGTCGTGCCTTCCTTCCGCCTCGTATCTTGGGCGCGCAAGGCCCAGTTGTCGATCGAGTCCCTTCGCAGGCCATAGGTCGTCACGAGGCGATCCTTCAGAAAAAATCCCTGCCAAACGAGGGCCCTCGATTCCTGCTCTTTCTCGGTGATGCTGGGTGGCTGCGTGATTTGCTTCCCGAACTTGTAGAGAAACGTTCCCGGTTTACTGGGATTAATGACGTCGGCCAGTGAAGGATTATCAAAGACCGCGTAGTTGGGAAACGGCCGGACCGCGCCTGTTTTCGGCGTATAGTAGGAGCGAAAATTTAGCCGATTCTGGGCGTTTAACGGATCGGTGCTCACGCCGTTGGAGCCATCCAAGATCGTGTTCACCACCCACTCGTTGTTGCCCCGCGAGATATTGCGATTGGTTTCCCACAGAGCCGCAAAGCGATGGCGACCGAGGATGCTTTTTCCGTCTTTCGGTTTTAGGTCGTAAGAGGCGGTTGCGCGCCAGCCTTGATTCTCGTCTCGGTTTAGGCCCTGGCGGGCGCTGCCCTCGGCGTAGAGCTGCTGGTAGCCCGGATTCAGGGTGCCATCGGTGAGAAAGCGATTGGGATCAATCTTGATCGCATCCATGATGGAATTGCGCTGCTGCACGTTCTCGAGGGTGCGATTGGCCGCGAACTCCACGAAAAAATTGGCGGTGATACGTTGTTCGATGAAAGCACTGGCGTTGAATCCGGTCTGCTTGTTAGCGGGTGTGGCCTTGGTGGCCGGTGTGAGCGTGGCGTCGCGCGGGATACCGTAGGTCGCAACGGGGTCGGGCACCTGATAGGCTGCGATCGAGCCATTGCCAAATGGGCGCTCGATCGTTGCGGCGAGGAACCGGGTATTCATTGCCGCCGGCAGCCCGGGATTATTCCCCATGAAAACGAGGAGCACCCCGTTTTGGGCGAGAACGTTTCCAAACTGAGTCCGCTGGCTCGCGGACCACGCCCCCGTGACCGGCGTGGTAATCAAGGGCGCCCCGCCGCTCAACCATGATTGGTAGCCAGCGTCCATCGCCCACTTGAGCGGCACGACGTTCGTTTTGACCGAGAAGGCCTCGTAGTCGGCCCGGATCGTGGTGTGGCGAAACGGCTTGTAGGTGCCCACGGCATTCACTCGCCGTTGCAGCTTCAACTCATCGTCGCGGAAGCCCAATTCATCGGCGGACAGCGCGTTCACCCGGATGGCAAACGACGGACTGGCGGCCACGTTGAAATCCAAGGCCCCCCGCAGGGAACCGTTGCTGTCGACCCGGGCGCTCACGTTGAAGAGATTGCGGTCCGTGCGAGCCTGCTTGGTCGACGTTACCGTGACTCCTTCAACGCCGCTGGTGCCGAACAAAATCGAATTGGGTCCGTTTGCGCCGGTGAGGCGCTCCGAATTGTAAAGGTCCACCTGCCCCGCCACGGGAAAGAAATTCCGCGACGCCGCCGTGGTGCTGATACCGCGAACCTTCCGTGTGCCAGGATTCGCGAGTCCGTTGTTGCCGGCCTGCGTGCCACCTCCGATGGGCGATCCGTAGTCCTCGTTTCCGCTAGGGAAAAACAGGACCGCATCGGCGATGGAGTTCACATTGAGATCAGCCATCAGTTCGGGCGTCATGATGGACAAAGAACCGGCGGTGTCCCGCAAGTCGGTCGCCAGCCGGGTGCCCGAGAGCGTGGTGGTGGCTGCGTAGCCCTTATCCTTGGCGACGTTTACCACGAAAGGAGACAGTTCCACGGTTTCCTCGCTGGGAGTGGGTGGGGCGGGCGGTCGGTCGCTGGGCTGCGAGGAAGCCGAAGCTGCACCCAGTGCCGCGATGGAGGACAGGAGCAGCGCGATGAAGTAGTTGATGAGTTTCTTCATGGGTCGTAGATTTATTTTTGATTTTGTGACGGCTCACGCGCTCTCGTCCGCGTTTATGCGAAATCGGAAATCATCATGGCCACGGCGGTGTCACCAGTGTCACGCGCACGTCATCCAGATAAATCGGCGATGCCCGCGCGGCCTTGTCGGGAGTGCGAACCCCGCAGAAAAGCACGATGCTGCGGGCGTTGCGGGGCACGTGCATGCTCACGCCCAACGTCTGCCACGCTTTCGTCCCCCGGAGGTCATCAAGGCCTCGGGTGGCCGAGGCGATCGATTCATCCCGCCGGTCAAACCACGCAGCGTCGATCTCATCGGGCGCTTCGGTGATGGCAAACGCCCGCAGCATGAAACGCACGGTTGCTTCGGGATCGGCCGCGGCAAATGAAGCCGACAGTTCAATCGTTCGCGACTCATCGCTCGCTCCCGGCGGCAGCGATTGCAGGTCCAGCACCTGGTAAATGCGCCACGCTCCTTTGGCGGCTGGCTCGATTCGGAGCATATGACGGCCCTCCTTGGGGGGCACGCCATTCTCCGCTACCACCACTCGCGCGGCATCGCCGCCCCATTGCCAAGTCCGCCGGGGGATGCCTCTGGCCAATGGCATGTGTGGGTTTTCAAAACCGGGCTCAAACACCGCCAGCGGCGTTCTTTTCTCCGATCCGCGATGCACTGCGATTCCATAGACCACCGAAGCCCCAAACAACCCGATCACCAATCCGGCCGCCGCAGCGGTCAGGGGATGCCATTGCAACCATGGTGAGGTTCGCCGCAGCGACGGCACGTCGCCCGGATTCAAGCTCGCACGCCTGGCGGCGGCGGTGGCTGCCGCATTTTTCAATTCAGAAAGGCCGCACTCGTTGTCGTGGTAGAGGAACCAAAGCTGGCGAGCCTCGGCACTGGATTTGAGCAGCGCCGCGAGTTGCGGCCGCTCCACGTCGGTGAGCGCGCCATTCAGCGCGGCGTTGAACAGACGGTGCCATTCGTGGTGAGTCATGTCGTTCATGATGTGACTCCGGCCATCCGACGTTGCACGCACTCGGCGAGAGCGCGGCGGATGAAATTGAGTTGGTTGTAGATTGTCTGGGGAGCGCGGCCCTGCTGGCGGGCCACTGCTCCGACTTCAACGCCCTGCGTGTAGATCGTTTCCACCCGTGTGCGCTGGGACGGATCGAGCTTCTCTACGCAAACCTCCAACGCCTCCATCCGCGGCGACCACCGCAGCACGTGTTGAGCCCGCTCCGCGGCGAGCGTCTGCATGAGTTCATCGTCGAAGTCCAGCGGCGACCGGCCAGTGACACGCTGGAAGTTCCTCGCCTCGTAAAACGCCACGGTTGTGGCCCAGGCCACGAAGTCGGTGCCGGACTCGAAGGTGCCAAACCGCTTCCACATCACCACGCTGGCCCGCTGCATCACATCCTCGGCATCGTGGCGGTTGGCCACGAGCGACCTGACATAACGCAGCAGGAGGGCATGCGTGCTATTGAGTAATCGGACGAACTCTTCCTGCCGCTCGGGAGTGAGCGCTGCAGCCTGGTCGGGGTGAGCGGGGTTGGGGGGCACAACAGAAGTATGTAATGGGGCGTGCTTCATTTACCGAAAAAACGTGGGGACGGTCGCTGGGCCGCGTTGCCCCTAGATACTAGATTCCCTCCTGCCCTGCTCCCATAGACATTCCGCGTGGCTCGCTAGACTTTTTGCATGCGTGTTTTGACGGAAGTTCCCCGTGGCCGCGACGGCGACCAATTGGTTTCGCCGCTATGGGGCCACCTTTGCGAGGAATGCAAAAAGTCTAGATTGACGCCGAATTCGTCCATGTCGCATACGTCGGGCATCGCGTATGGTAATCCCCGTCCTAGTCCCAGTCGATTCAACCCCACGTTGACCCCACCCGTGCACATTTCATCCCGTCTCACTCTGCTGCTCAGTCTGGCTTTTCTCGTCTCCACCGCGTGCGCCCAAGCGGTCGCGAATTCAACGGTTCCGACCTCACCGGCGGACGACCCCAAGAAACCCGCTGTGTCGGAAATCGTCGAACTTACCCCCTTCACCGTCACTTCGACCCAGGACCGCGGCTATCAGGCACAGTCGACCTTGGGTGGCAGTCGCCTGAGGACGAATCTCAAGGACGTGGCCGCGCCCACCACCGCCTTTACTTCAGAATTCCTCAACGACGTCGGTATCACGAATACGGACGATCTCGCGCGCTACATGCTCAGCACGGAGTATGATTTTGGTGAGAATGCCGGGCCGGGGCAGAACTTTCTCGCGACCTCAAGCACGCGATCACTGCGGATGCGCGGTCTCCCGGGCGGCACCGTCGCAGTGAATTTTTTTAAATCCGATTTTCCGGCCGACACCTTTAGCACGGAGCGCATTGACCAGGCGCGCGGCCCGAATTCGATCCTGTTCGGAATTGGCTCCCCCGGAGGTCTCATCAATGTGACCAACAAGCGGGCGCTGCTGGGTAAAAACGCCGCCTCGGTAGCAGTGCAGGGCCGCTCGGAGGGAGGCCTGCGAGAGGAGGGCGACTACAATCAGGCGATCGGAAAAAACATTTCACTCCGCGTCGCTGCTGTGAAGGAACAACGCGGCAGCTGGCGCAACTATGAGTTCAGCGACTCGGAACGTGCCTATCTCACCGGGAAATGGCGCGTGGGTCGGCATACTGAGTTCAATTTCGATCTGGAGAAGGCGGACCTCAACAAGCGCACCATCCGTTCCATCACGGCCTATGATGCCTACACCCGCTGGGCGGCCGCCGGACGCAACGTCGGCGCCGCGAATGCCGCCCTGCAAATCTCCGGGGTCGCAGCCAACAACACGCCCTACATGGTTTTGGACACGGCGTCGGGGGTCGTGACCAACTGGGTTAACAAAACCCGGAGCACCCTTTGGACGGCGATTGATGGCGAAAATGTTCCCATGTCTGATTTCAACGTGTTGCCCAAGGAGACGGCGGTGTATGGGCCAGGCTTTGGACTCGACACGAAATACGCCCGCCTTGGGGCCTATCTGACCCACTCGTTTACACCTAGCCTCAATCTGGAAATTGCCGGCATGCGCACCGACAGCCATACGTTCAACTCGGACCCACAGACCGCCACCACCCGGGCCATCATTGTGGACACCAACCCGACCCTCCCTTCCGGCGCCGCCAACCCCAATGTCGGCAAAACTTATGTCGAGGGTCTTCCTCAGATCGGCTTCAATGACACCCGTAGCGATTCAGTGCGGACGGTGCTTTCCTATGCGAAAGACTTTGGCCTCTGGGGTAAGCACACGCTGGCCGGGGTTTATCAATATGATTTCACGAAGCTGTCCCAAATCTCGGTTCGCGAGCAAATAATCTCCCCGAACGCTCCGAACCTGACCAGTGCCATCAACGCCAGCAACCGAGTCTTCCGCCGCACGTATGTCGACCTCGCCGGTCCGAGCCGCAATATCGTGATGGCTCCCTACAACCGGCAGGCATTGGGCACGTTTACTGAAACGCTCAGCGGTAGAACTTACACGACCGCCTTGGTGCCCTTTAACGTCAACGGCATTCTCAATAGTTTCGACGACAAGACCATGATTGGGATGCTGCAAAGCTCGTTCTGGAAAGATCGGATCAAGACCATCATTGGCACCAGCCGCGATGACCGCAACGACTACGCTTCCACGTCCGTGGTAAGGCCCGTGGCTGGATTTGCTACTGGCATACCGGGCCCTGTGCGCAGCCAGATTCCCATCAATACGATCGCCACCAGTGTTTCTTTCAGCGGAGTGCTGCAGGCCACCGAGTGGCTCGGTCTGACCTATAGTCAGGCCGGCAACAGCGGCCTGCCGAGCTTCTCCGGGAGATTGAGCACCACCAGCTCCGACCTCACCAGTTTCAGCCGCCCGCCCATCCCGCACGGCAAGAGCAAGGACATCGGATTCAAACTCGATCTGTTCAAGAACCGGCTTTTCGTGACCGCGCAATATTTTCAAACCAGCGCTGAGCGGGATTTTGATTTCGGCAACATCGCATCGTCGATCAACCCCATCTGGGACGCCCTTGCCTTAGCCGGAAAAGTTCCGAGTGGCACCACCAGCAATTCCACCGGAAGGACTTTTGACAACCGCACCCAAGGCTACGAGGTGGAACTCACGGCCAACCCCACTGAGCACTGGCGGATGTTATTGAATTATAGCAACTCGAAGTCCGCCCAAACCAACATCGGCCAAGAGGACTTCGCTTATATCGCCTTCTGGCGTCCAACTTGGGAGGCGAATCGGGCACTGCCGCTTGCCACCGGCGTCGGCACCGTTGCCACACAGCTCACGGCACTCGATGTCCGGACCTTGACCGATTTTGTTTTGGCAAACAATAAACCCGCGCTGGGGCAGATGCAGCACAAGCTGAATTTCGTCTCAAATTATGAATTCTCCCAAGGAGCCTTGAAGGGAATCACCGTCGGCGGCGGCGTGCGCTACACCGGCAAGCCGATCAACGGATATCGCGCCACCGGCACACCTGGTGCGATTGTGAGCACCGTTTCTTATGGATCGGAGCAAGTATTTCTCGACCTCAACGCGGCCTACCGCCGGAAGCTTCGGGTCATGGGTAAGTCGGTCTCTTGGTCATTGCAGACGAATATCAACAACGTGCTCAACAATGACGCTTTCATCCGAATCAATACCGCGCGGGACGGTGTGCTGACGTCCTATCGGTTCAATCCTCCCTTGGAGTGGATTATCACGACCAAATTCAGTTTCTGATTCAAGTTCCCTGTAGAATATACCCGACCTTGGCCGGCTGCAGGGGGCCCGGTCAATATCCCCACCTATGAACCTTCCGCTCGCCATCGGCTCCTTCCTTTTCTGCACCATGCTGGTGGCACTGATCTCGTGGTGGCGCACCCGCCGGGAAGACAACAGCGACGCGCAGACTTACTTTCTCGCGGGCCGGAAGCTGCCATGGATCCAAGTGGCCGGGGCGTTGCTGCTGACCAACCTTTCCACCGAGCAGTTGATCGGCCTGAACGGCGCCGCGTCCATTCACGGCGCCGTGGTGATGGCATGGGAAGTCGTGCCGGTATTCGCGCTCATCGCGATGGCGTGGTTTTTTCTGCCGCGCTATTGGTCGGGCAACATCACGACCGTGCCCCAGTTCCTTGAACAGCGCTTCGATGCGACGGCGCGCCGGATTATGGGTATCGTGTTTATCATCACGATCGCGCTGAACATCCTGCCGTTCGTGCTGTATTCCGGCGGGCTGGCGATGAGCACGATCTTCCATGTGCACACCCAGTTGGGCATCTCCGAAGGGGCCTCTTTCCGTCTGATGGCGTGGAGTATCGGGATCATCGGCACCTGCTACGTCCTCTTCGGTGGCATGAAGGCCGTGGCGCTCTCCGACACGCTCTACGGCGCCGGCCTCCTCGTGTGCGGCCTGCTCATTCCGGTTCTCGCGCTGTCCAAACTGGGTGACGGTGACTTTCTCGCCGGTTTGAACCGCGTGCTGCAGCACCAGGCCGCCAAGATCGACCCCGTCGGCGGGCCCCGATCAAACGTGCCGTTCGACACGCTCTTCACGGGCATGCTTTTCATCAACTTGTTCTACTGGTGCACCAACCAGATGATCGTGCAACGCTCGTTCGGAGCGAAGAGCTTCGCGGAGGCGCAAAAGGGAATTCTCGCCACCGCGGGCCTCAAGCTGCTCGGACCGTTCTTCCTCGTGATTCCCGGCATCATCGCGGCGGAGATGTTCGGTGCTGCGGCGATCGGCAACGGCGACCTCGCCTATTCGCTCCTGGTCGACGCCGTGCTGCCGCCCTACCTGATTGGATTGTTCGCCGCGGTTTTCCTCGGCTCCGTGATCAGTGCCTTCAACGGCGGCCTCCACAGTGTCTCGACGATGTTCAGCATCGATCTCTATCGAGGCTGGCTCCGGCCGGGAGCCTCGGACCATGAAATGGTCCGCGCGGGCAAGCTGTTCTCGGTCGTCGTCGTGTTCGTGGCCATCTTCACCACCAGCCTGCTGGGCAGTTCCTCCGAGGGGATTTTCACGATGATGAAGCAGGTAATGTCCGCCTTCAAGTTGCCCCTGCTCGCCGTGGTTGTGACCGGTATGTTGAGCCGCCGGGTTCCTGCGTGGGCGGCCAATGTCTCGATGATCCTCGGCGTGTTCACGTCGATTTTGCTGAACTGTCTTTGGGGCAGTGGCTTTCTCGGGTTGGCGCGCTTTGACGTTTCCTCGCTGCACATCCACTGGCTCCATCTGGCCGCCCTGAACACCCTTCTGCTCTGCGGCTTCATGCTGGTCGCCGGTCGGTTCGCACCCGCCGACCCCGCCGCCGCGAGTGCCAAGCGAGCCGACCTGCCGTCCATGGCGGCCGTGGACCTCACGCCGTGGAGCGGCCTGCGCGTGGCGTCGGTGCTGGTTGCCGTGCTCGCGGTCGCACTCTACTTTTACCTGTGGCGTCTCGCCCGCTCCGGCTAACCTACGCTCATGAGCAAGCCCGCGAAATCGGAAAAGAAAGGTGCCGCGTCCGCCAAACCGCGCAACCGCGTGCTGCCGGCGCTGGACCCGACCGCTTTTTCGCTCGAGGGCTACATGGCAGATGACAAGACCCGCGTTTTCAATTTCAATGGCCGCAAGCTCGTCTCCGTCCTCGGCCGGGAAGACTTTCCGGGGGAACGAATCTTCAAGTTGCCCAACAAGGTGGTGGAATCGGCCAACCGACAACCCCTGACGGCGGCCTTGCTCCCTTGCCGGCTCGGCTACTTTCCCCGGGCCCAAGGACAAAAAGTTTCCCGGGCGAACGGGGATTGGGCGTTCACGCTGCTCTACTGCCTCGATGGGGCGGGCACGCTCGATCTCCGCGAAGGTAAACACCGGATTACCCGTGGCACCTTCGCGCTGCTGCGACCGTTCGAGTTCCACGCCTACGCCGCCGATCCGAGCGAGCCGTGGTCCTACTACTGGATTCATTTTAACGGCACGGTGGCCCAGCAGTATTACGATGTCCTCACCAATGGCGGAAAGGACGTCTGCATCGCCGTCCAGTCGGATCTCCGCTTCGTCGAGGCCTTCGAAAAAATTCTCGGCATCTACCAAGAGGGCCACGCCTACAAGAATCTCATGCAGGCCTCGTCGGCGATGCATCAAATGCTCGGCGATCTCTTTGGCCAGATCTGCCATCGCTCCGCGCCGCAGGAATCAACGACGACCCGAATCGAGCGCACGCTTACTATGATGGGCAAGAATCTCGGCACGCACGTCACCATTCACGAGTTGGCGGCGACTGCCGGCATGTCCCACGCTTATTTTACACAGCAGTTTCGCAAGCACACCGGCCAGAGCCCGCGTAGCTTTTTCAATCAACAAAAAATCGCCAAGGCGTGTGAGTATCTCGCGGGGACCGATACCAAGGTGGAAAACATCGCGCGCTTGGTCGGCTACGAAGACCCCTTCTATTTTTGCCGCCTGTTTAAGCGACTCACCCAACGGACGCCGACGATGTATCGCCAGTCCTTCCGCAATACCGCCTCCGACGCCAGACCTAACCTGCGCGATGAGTGATGCTCCACCCTGGCGGAGACCTCCCGGCAACATGCTTCCTTGGCGTCGAGGTTTGCTCACCCCGCACGGAAGGCCGAAGGCAGTAATCCACCACAATCTTTCCCATGGCTAAACGACAGACCGTTCTCTTCCTCATTGATACCCAAGGCGCCAACTGCGTCGGTTGCTACCGTCCGGACTTGGCGCTGGGCACTCCGAATATCGACCGACTGGCCTCCGAAGGCGTGCGGTTTGATGGCGCCTACACCTGTGCGCCCGTTTGTGGTCCGGCGCGCTCGGCGTTGTTCACCGGGCTTTATCCCCACAGCAACGGCGTCCTCGGGAACGATATGGCCCCGCACCTCGATTTACCGACGCTCGGCCAGCGCCTGCGCGATGGAGGCTTCGCCACCGGCTACATCGGCAAATGGCATTTGGACGGCAGCGACTACTTCGGTGACGGACGGTGTCCTCCGGGCTGGGACCCCGCGTATTGGATGGACGGACGAAACTACCTCGAGTCACTGCCGACCGACGATGCGCGCGCGCTGTCGCGGCGGGTGTTGGATGTGAAGGACGTGGCGGAGCACGGAATCACGGCTGACTTCACTCATGCCTGGCGGATTGCCGAACGGGCGCGGGAATTCATCCGCGCGCATCGCGATCGAGATTTTCTGTTGGTCGTGTCAATCGACGAACCGCATCACCCCTTCATTGCGCCCGAACCCTACGCCAGCGCATTCGACGAATTTCTCTTCCCCGTGCCCAATGCGGACGATCCGCTCTCCGACAAACCTCAATCGCAGCAGGAATGGGCCCGACACACCGCGTCTCATCAGACCAGTTTGGTTCGCTCCGGAGGCAAGTCCCACCTGCGCCATCCGCAACATTTCGCGTGCAACAGCTTTTGCGATTCTCAAGTCGGCCGGGTGCTGGAGGTGATCGACGTCGAAACGCCCGGGGCGCTCGTCATCCATACCAGTGACCATGGGGACATGTTTGGCAGCCATGGTCTTTTCGGAAAAGGCCCGTGCATGTATGAAGAAATTGTCCGCATCCCGTTCATCGTCCGTTGGCCCGGCATGTCACCCACCCAGTCCGTATCCAAATCCCCGGTATCGCACATCGATCTGGTGCCTACACTGCTGGACTACTTCGGGATGGCAGTTCCTGCTATCCTCCAAGGGCGTTCGCTGCTGAGCCAGATGCGTGCCCCGGATCATCGCACCAATGATTTTGTGTTTCTGGAATTCAATCGATTTGAGATCGATCACGACGGCTTTGGGGCGTTCGCACCGATGCGATGCGCCTCTGACGGGCGCTACAAACTGGTCGTCAACTTGCTCGATACCGACGAACTCTACGACCTTTCGACGGATCCCCTCGAATTGAAAAACTTGATCAACGATCCGTTGATCGCGCCCCAACGGGAGCGATTGCTCGACGAGTTGCTCGCGTGGATGAACCGCACGCGAGATCCTCTGCGCGGTCCGCACTGGGCGCGCCGACATTGGGGCCATCGCGAAGGTTCAACTTGGGGTGGCCCAACGCGGCCCCGCCCTTTTGATGAGGCGTATTATCCGAAAACGTTACTCTACGATACCGGCAAAGTCGTTGATCGCTTCGAGTATGCCAAACACTAGAAATTTCACGGACACCTGAACTGGCGAAGCTCAAAGTGCCCTCGCCGGATGGGCGGCGGACGATTCGTGTCCGGTTTTAGGAAGCGCCGAATGCCCTCATCGTTCAAGCGGAGTTTGAATTCACCGCTGCCCAGCCTCAGAAACTAAATACTAAGTATTTCGTTGCCGAGGCGACGTTTCCGCTGATGACCATGTCCTGTTCGGTAGAGCGCAATCTCGACTACAGTTGAGTTATCAAGCGGAGGCCGAAGCGCGGCTGGTCTGGCCGAAGCGAAGGGGAGGCGGCGCAGCCGCGAGCCTGGAGCGGAGCGCCAGAAGAGCCGCGCCGTGCCGCACCTTTCCGCCCACCAGCCGTGCGCGAGCCGCGGAGCCGGAACGAGCGGAGCGGCGAGCGCAGGGCTGGCGTTGGTAGCGCAGATCGTCGGCCTACGGTGGACGACTCAAAGTCACTTCAGAAAATACTGAACGACGACAGCGGTCATTGCCCCGCCCAAGGCGCAGGCCACCAATGGCCAGACCTGAGTTCCGAGCGTCACTCGGTTAAGCCAATGCTGGACCTTCATCGCAGCGATCTGATGCTCGTTCGTGGCGGCATGTAATTCAGCACAAGCTCTCTCTAGACGCCCGATGCCGTGGGCTGCCGATTCCTCGAATTTCTTGGCGCACCTATCCAAGGACAGCGCGGTCTGCTGCTCCTTGTTGTGCCACGCCGCGATGTTCTGCTCCAAGAGCTTTTGCTGCGCGGCGAACATGGCGCGGGTGTCGGACGTGGCGTTGGCCGTGGCAGCTTCATGCTTGGCGCACAGCCGGGCGAATTCGGCGAGCAGTTTCTCCCGTTCACCGGCGAGTGCTTCGGGAACCTGTCGCGAGATGCAGGTAAACACCGCCATGCCCTCGGCCAGCAATAGGAGCGTATCGTCGGCGTCGAGCGTGCGTAGGTTAGCGACGTAACGGAAAAACATCTCACGTTGGTCGGTCGGCAAATAGGAGCCGATGCGATCATACACTGAGTCAGGGAATCGGATCGGTGCCGTCATGGATGGAGTAGCGCGCACGCGGAATCGAGCGCCCCGTCGATCTGTCGCGCATAGGCCTCGGCGCGCACCCGCGCCGTGCCACCGTTGAGGAGCGGACCGCGGCGCGCCGCCTCCGCCGTGACCACTTGGGCCGCCGTCAGGCCCCGGTTGTCGAGTTCGGTTTGAATCTCCCGGGCACGCGTTTTGAGGTCGATGACGACGGGCTCGGCCTGAGCGAGGAAGGCACGGCCGGGCTCGGTGTCTTCAAAATACCCGAAATCGTCGCCCGCGATATGATTCCTCACGACGAGGTAGCGGGCGCGATTGCCGAGGGCGTTGGCCCAGGTGAACAGTGTCTCAACGCTGCTCGCCGCGCTGGTGATGGTGGCGACTGCAGTGAAGCGGACGCCGGCGGCGGCGAGTCCATCGAACATGGTGTCGAACCATTGAAATGTATCGCGGCCGGAACCGGCGGCGAGATCGGCCAATGCGACGCGCGCATCCGCAGCGAGCGCGATGTCAACGAAGCGGTCGAGTCCGCGCTCGGCGCGGATATCGAGTTTCTCCGCTGAGGGAAAGAAGTGGCTCAGGGAGCCGCGCTGTTTGTTCTCGGTATCGCAGTCGAACAACGTGGCGGCGATGCCGCGCGTGGCGTAGTAGTCGGCAACGGAGGTGGCGACGGTCGTCTTGCCGACACCGCCTTTGCCTCCGCAAGAAAAGACGATGAGTTTGGATGTGGTGTTCATGGTGACGGTGTCAGTTTTTCGAGCGGTTTGTCGGGATCGTAGTTAAGCCAATTGGCGGGACCAGCAGGCGGTCGCGCGGGTAGCCGAGGCAGCGGGGGCGCCGGGCGTGGCGGTGCAGCGGCCGACGTTTCGCTCTGGGGCAGTGAAAATACCGGTCGCCGTCGTGCTCGGACCTTAACGAATGAAAAGATGTTAGCCGGGGCGGTGTGCAGGCCGAAACGCGAGCGGAGTTCCGCGGCAATTTCCCGATAGCCCAAACCGCGTGCACGGCTTTCCCGGATGAATTCCGTGTGAGGAACGAGTTTCGACTGAAACGGTTTGCCCGGCATCGGTGCGTTCAAAGTGGTTCAAACCTGTTCAAGCCTGTTCAAACAAATCGCGCGGATGCGCGTCGCGGCGCGGTAAACTTTGAACCGACTTTGAACGCGCGACTGCGCCGCCGTCGGTGTTTCCGAACGCCCAAAACGGCGTTAGGGATATTGCGTCTCTTCTTATCATGATTGGGATTTGCTGGCGTTTTTCGTGGGCAAAAACTGAGTGAGCTATTCTTGGCTTTTGCGGTATGGCTGACTCATTAAAATGAGGTTTCAAATTCGTCGTCTCTTACGTCGTGAATTGTCATCCTATAGCAGTTATTTTTCGTCGTTCGCTGGGAGTTGGGAATGGCTCTGAATCGTGATGGTTGAGATTCGGATGGGGTCCTTTCCGGTCATGCTGAAGTAACGTTCGTCTTTGATTTGAAGGTGCAGGCCATGGTTGTTGCGGAGGTGCTCTATTATGCGGTCGAGGTGTTTCCCGTGGAGAATGACTTGGTGCTCGGTCAACGTGATTGTCAGGACCTCGTGGCTGGGTTCCTTGCGCCACTGCCAGCGATAAAGCCAGGTGAGCGGAAACCCTTCGGTCGTGCCGTCGAGTTGTGTCAGGATCAGAGTGCGGTGTCGGTCGTCGGACTGGCAGCAACCCGGATCGAACGAAGCCGAAAGGCCGCTGGCTGGACCGCCGGCGGCGGATGCAGGAGATGTGCCGGGATAGTAGTCGATGGCCATGGTGGTGTGATTAGAGGCTGATACGCATGCGTGGTTGCTCCGCAGGGTGAACTGCGGGCGGGTAACTGTGGCTCGGCGATTCGATGGAAACCTTCGGCACGACGGCTTTGATCTGCGGGGCGGTTTTCACTTTGGGTTGGGCCGCGACGACCCGTTCGGTGCTCGGCGCCATGGGGGCGAAGATTTCGCGGACGCGGGCGATGATTTGCCGTGCCCACCGGAGCCGGCGCCTGCGCGCCGGCGTCCAAAGATCGAGCGCGGCCTGACGTGGCCGGTGGGAGTCAGGCAGTGCGGCGAACAATGCCGCCTTGTCCGGCGTGTAGCCGGCGGCCTGCTGGCGTGCGCGGGAGAACGCCACGTAAGCGGCTTTCGCATCGAGCCGCGCGGCGCACACGATGACTTCGTCGCAGGTTCGGCCCTGTGACTTGTGCGATGTCACCGCGTAGCCGTGGGTGAACGCACGAAAATCCGCGGGGATCTCCTTTTCGACACCGGCCCCGTCGCGAGCGCGCCACGCGCCGGACGGCTGCCGCGATTCGAGGGTGAGGACGGTGCCATTGACCAGCCCGGCGGCGCGATGGTTTTGGCGAATCAGCACGCGATCTCCCTGCGCGAGTTCGATGGTCCGCGATGCGGCGACCGTCCAGTTTTCCGCCTGTCGGGTAGGTGCAACCGTCGACTCCTGCCCGCTGGCGCTGCGAACCAGCAGCCGCCCACGTTTCACCATGACCACTTCGACAGTCTCGCCTGCCCGCAGCCCGACGTCCGGCAACGCCCGGTGCAGCGTCATCAAATAACCTGGGCGATAGTTGGCCGCCTTCGCGGCCTGCGCCTTGGTCCAAGACAGCGGTTCGGCGATGGTGACAGTCTCGCCGTGGCCGAGCATTCCGCGCTTTTTCAGACCTGTTCGCACGACATCCGTCAGTCGGTTGATTTCCTCCCACGTGGGGGCGACGAGGATGACATCACGCTTCTCCGCGAGGCTCGTGACATAGTGGTCGGCCGCCCGCTGGATGTAGTCGGCGCCGGTTTCATTGAGCCACCCGAGCCGATCGACGGCTTCCACGCCGGCACGAGCTTGGCCCTGCGCCATCAACTTGACCGCGGCGCGGTATTCGTGCGCCGTCTGCCGGCGGATGTCGGTCAGTTCGCAGGTCTGCAACCGCGAGTGCCGCTCAAGGATCGAAAGGAAATCGCCGGCCTCGACGCCGGAATGCTGGCGCGAGTCGCCGACAAGGATCAACCGCGCGTCGTGGCGGCGGACGAGATCGCACAATTCTGAACCTTGGCGCGCGCTGGCAATCCCGGCTTCGTCGACAATGAGCGCACCGCCGTGCAGTTTATGGCCGTGCACGGACTCCGCATTTTTTAAGAGATCGGCCAGAGTGGTGGCGTTGGCGAATCCGTCGGCGCGCAAGACGCCGGCCGCGGACGTCGTCGGCGCACACGCGATGACGGTGCCACCAGATGCGACTATTCCGCGCTGCACTGCCTGGAGTGCGAACGTCTTTCCGGTGCCGGCGATTCCGCGCAGGGCGCACACTCGGTCAGTCGATTCGAGCAGCGTCTGGACCGCGTTGCGCTGGTCGGCGGAAAGTCGCTGATCCGGCTGAGACTTTGTCGAACACAACGGGATGCAGGCACTACGACCGGCGTTGACGAAGCCAATCGCGTCCAACTCCTGTTGCAGGCCGGCCCGGGTGGCGTAGTCGGACCGTAGGCAATCGGGCCCTTCTTTCAGGGCCACGCAGTCGGACGCTTGTCCAGCGATCAGTTTTTCCTTCAGTGCATCGAGTGATACCGTGCCGAGACTTTGATTGAGTGCCTCGGCGATAATTTCGTGACCTCGCTGCACGCTCGCCCGCTCAAAAAGGTGATCGCGCGCCTGGCGCAAGGCGATGCGTTCACCGGCTGGGTCGGGGGAAGCAGGCCCGGCGTGCCGGGCTGCCGTCACCAGGGCTTCCAGCGCCTGAACCCGTTCAGGCGAAAAGTCTGCGCGCTGCCGCCGCCGAACCTCGGCCGTGGTGATTTCGGCGAGCTTGCTGCTCCGGGTGCGGGTCGTAATGCCGTGGATCTCTTTTGTGGTGGGTGTGCGACCGTGTTTTTTCTCAAAGAGGGCGATCTCCTTCTCGATCT
>Ga0209829_10000410_pt1 | contig 40000 bp, 27 predicted proteins | sample C_140205_EF_Meta_FD_187311 | JGI IMG/M metagenome (GOLD analysis project Ga0209829, IMG submission 187311) | Freshwater microbial communities from Lake Croche, Canada to study carbon cycling - C_140205_EF_MetaG (SPAdes) (version 2) | ecosystem: Environmental > Aquatic > Freshwater > Lake...
CCAAGTAGACGCTCACCCTTGCCCGCAGTTCGCATCACCGCACTTTTAGCACCAACGACAACCTCGTCAGCCAAAGTCACATGGTCTGCAAGGCCTGCTTGACCAGCAACCACCACATAATTTCCCGTCGTACACGACCCAGCAATACCAACTTGGGCGACTAATAAATTGTGTTTGCCTATTTCGCAATTGTGCCCAATTTGAACCAAATTATCAACTTTGGTACCTTCACCGATTCGGGTGGGGCCAAATGTGCCGCGATCAATAGTTGACCCTGCACCAATTTCGACATAATTTTCTAGTTCAACATTGCCTGTCTGCGGGATCTTTTTGTGCACCCCATCAGTCAATCTATAGCCAAAGCCATCGGCACCTATCACGCTATTAGCATGTATTGTGACATGGTCACCAATGACACAATCATCATAAATAACAACATTGGGATGTAGAATGATATGGTTTCCCAAGGTGCAATTCCGTCCGATAGAAACTCCGCCATGGATAATACAATCGGTGCCAATAATGGAATTATTTCCGATGCGAGCAAAAGGCAAAACGGAAGTACCAGCGCCAATTTTAGCACTAGGTGAAACCCAAGCGGAAGAGTCAACTCCAAGAGGATAGGGTTCAGGTTTACCTTTAAAATGTTCAACAATGACTATAAAAGCAAGCAAAGGATCATTTACCAGAATCAATGTTTTACCGGGTGCATTAAATTCGTTTTGACAAACAGCGACCAAGGCTTTGGATTCAATAAATTGTTTTTCGTACTTTGGATTGTCAACAAAGGTAATATGTCCAAGATCTGCATATTTTAAATTGGATGTACCAGAAATAATGGCAGTATCATTGCCAATTACTTTACCTGAAATCAAACTAGCAATTTCAGAAACTTTAGCAGACACCTTTCGCACCTGACCTTCCATGAAGTAATTGACAAACAGAATTAATATCAGAGATCGTAATCTTTGTCTTTTAAATGGACAACCCTAGTTTTAACAGGTTTAGTCTTTAGGCCGAAGTCTAAAGAAATCTCCTTTAGAAGTTCCAAGGTAAATTGAATTTTCATAGAAAACAGGCGAACCTGAAATTTCGCCTCCAAGGTTCAGTTTTTGGATCAACTTGCCATCTTCTAGATTAAGGAAATAAAGGTAACCATCAAAGGAACCCGCAACCACAGTATTGCCTAAAATAAGAGGTGAAGCATCAACTTTTCCATCCGTTTGAACTCCCCATATCTCTAAACCTTTTTCTCGGTCAATTGCATGAATTTTTTTATCTCTTCCACCTACTACAACAAGATTCTTAGCAATTGCACAAGAACTAAAAAATGGCTGGGATCTTTTTTCGGGTTTGTAGTTCCAACTGATTTTAGGTTTTTTCCAGTTGATACCAAGCACATTGTTAGACATGGTACCAACAAACAAATCGTCTCCCGCAATGGAAGGAGTGGCGCCGGTTTGTCCGCCTAGGTCAAGATTCGAAAGTTCTTTTCCTGTTTCTGCATCAAGAACATGCAAGGTGCTATCGCAGCCCGCTGCAAAAGTTTTGCCTTCAATTATTGCGCAAGATCCAAAAAAAGGCCCTTCCATTTTGAATTTCCAAAGTTCTTTTCCGGCAGCATTCAAGCAATAAAGGTTTTCGTCCTGACTTCCAAACAGGATGTTTTTCTTGAAGAAATTTGCTCCACCAGAAATCTCCCCATTGGTTGCAAACACCCACTTTTTAATACCCGTATTCAAATCAATTGCGTGCAATGTGCCATCAATGTCACCGATGTAAATTACTTCATCCTGGATACTGGGAGGGGCTTTAAATGAGCCGCCTTTGTATTTCCAAATTTCTTTTCCGTCTTTGCAATCCAAGGCGTATACTTTTTCATCCATGCAGCCAAAATAAACCTTCCCATCGTGAACAACAGCCGTTCCTTCAATTGAATCTTTAAGAGATATTTTCCATTGGATTTCGAATGGCACTTTGATTGATGTAGGCAAAAAACCATCTTGCTGTGGGTTTCCTCTAAAAAGAAGCCAAGAAGAAACTGCATTAATATCTTTTGCAACGAGAGCATTACTAAGAAAAGCTAAAGCAAAAAAAGTTAGGTTGGTGATCAGGAAGATCATACCATAGCGAGTTGATAAATTTCGAGAAGGTCTTTTTCCAGTACTGGCCTTGGGTTGAATTTGGCAGTCCATTGTTCAGAAGCCTCCTCGGCTAATACTTCAAGAATTCCGTGAGATACGCCACAGTCATGAAGATTTTTTGGGATTCCAGCAAGGGAAAGAAAACCAGTGATGATATCAGCAAGAATTTCCCCAGCCTCGGAAAGGCTGTTTGTACTTCTACCAATGTCCGTAACAAGGGTTTGGTAGAAATTGCCTACATGATGACTATTAAAGCGCAAAACATGAGGCAATAGAATGCCAATTGCAATTCCATGGGGTATGCCGTAGTGGGCAGTCAAAGGATTTGCGCAGGAATGGCATATCCCAAGCATTGAATTTTCGATGGAAACCCCGGCAAAATGTGCCCCAAGTTGCATTGCCGATCTAGCCTTTATATCCGAAGGGTTTTTTAAAACCGTGGGTAGATTTTCGGCCAACATACCCCAAGCTTGCCTCGCAAAAGTTTGCGATATGGTATTCTTTTTGGTACAGACATAGGATTCCAGGGCGTGGGAAACAGCATCAATCCCTGTGGCAGCAGTCACCATGTGGGGTTGTGAAATGGTAAGTTCTGGGTCAAGAAGACATATTTTAAATGCAGCTTTTTTATCGCCACACGCCATCTTTAAGTGTGTGCTCGAATCGGTAATCAGTGCAAAAGATTGTGCTTCACTTCCTGTACCAGAGGTGGTGGGGATGCCGATTGAGGGCAGCATGGGTTTCTTAGCCAACCCGACGCCTTTATAATCCGACATTTTGCCACCGTTTGTCAGCAAAAAATTAATACCCTTGGCGCAATCCATGGCACTACCACCGCCAAGCGCAACAATAAAATCAATGTTGTGAAGTTGGGCAATTTTTTTGCCTTTGTCTACATGGATTTCTTCTGGATTCTCTTCGACCCCATCAAAGAGAAAAACGTGTGATCCTGATTTTTCTAAAGAGGAGAAAATAAGATCCGTATGCCCTGCTTTTTTGAGCCCTGGATCAGAGACTAAAAGAACGCGGGAACCTCCTAGTTCTTGAACCAAGGTACCCGCATGAACAGAACAACCGGGTGAAAAAATCACCCGGTTGAGTGGGCTGAAATCAAATGAATTCACCTTAGAATCCGCTTTGCTGGTAAGCTCTTTGCTTGTAGAGGTGGGTGAATAAGTTACCCTCATGAGGCTGATCCCAAGTAAGGCGATTCGTTGGTATGGGCCCAAGATTCAACCGGTCCACATTAGTACTGTTAAGTAACACATGAGCGAAATCCTTGTCTTCTGTGATAGCAGTAGCAACAAGGGTTGGCCCAATTAACTTTACCATATCAGATTGCGGACACTCAACCACGCTTGCGTAAGGAAACAGGAATTCTTTGTTAGCAAGAGGATGGTCGTAGGTTTCACAATGAACAATTGCGGGAAGCAACCAAGCGCATCTTCCTTCTTTGACAAGCCTTGGAGTTCCTCTAACTTCCTCGGTAGTATCAGTAGCACCCGGTGTTTTAAGCAAGTTGTCGATCATGCCAGAAATTCTGTCAGGAACATCAGGATTAGCGAAAGCAGCAAGTTCTGCATTAGGATCATCGTAGGCCCGAACTTGAATTTTTGCGAGTTTTTCAGAAAGAGCATGGGCTATTTCTTTCCCATGAGAAGGTACCCAAACAGCTGATACATTGATACAAGATCTTCCACCATTGGCTGCAATCGACTCTGCAATGACATCAATGTAATCTTTCCAATGACCAATCTTGTCTTCGCCTATCAAGACTTTGCTGTATCCCGGTCCGTGAAGTTCAACCCGATGATCGTTCTTGTAAGGATCGGTGGTAGTGCTATCTCCAAAAAGCATACTACGGCCTGTGCCTCGAAGGATTTCACCAGCACCAGCATGATCGGTTGGACAGAAGTTAACAGCAGCAGGTGGAATACCGGCCTTCAAATAAGCTTGTATAACCCTGAAAGGAGTCCAAGGCTCTTCTCTACCAGGCTTTAAAATGAGTGGTATTTTTAGGGCAGGAGTTGGCGCCCACAAAGAATGTACGCCCGGAGAGTTACTAGGTAGAATCGCCCCAAAAGAACTGCAAGTTGGAACAAAGCATAATGTTCGACCATCTTGCGTGCCATGGCCTGTGTCCAAAATTGACATGTCTAAACCACGAGTTAAACCAGCAATAATCGTATCGATATTCCTGAGTACATACTCGACCTTGCCCGCATTTCTTCTACAGAAAACCATGGGAGAACCCGTGGTTGAGGATAAGTTCCGAATGTAATCTTCAAAAGTTTGCATCTGATCACCACATGGTAGACTTTCAGTTGCAAAAATTCGCCCTGCTTCTTTAACCATGTGCATGAGTTTATCCATGGGAATGGCTTGCAGTTCATTGCGGGCTTCTTCCATTTTGGAAATATCCCTGACAATTTGGCTGCCATTAACTTGACTAACTTCTGCAATTGTTTCACCCGTAACATGATGAACAAGCTGGGTTTTGTTCAGACTGGTGTATGGTTTTCCTAATCGCAAAGCAGGAATGTGAAGCATGTATAAAGCCCTTTAAAATCCTTGTGAAATAAACACTTATATATTAATAGACACCAACAACAGTACTTGCAGCAAATTCACTGAAAGGACGAACGCCACTAACTCCATCCCAAGGATAGGTTTCAAAAGGAAGTTCGCGCTCACCCTCATCGCGTTCAGGAAACCTAGGAACAAAGAATTCCTTGGTAAGAGTGGAGAGAAGAACTCGCCCAGTTTGACCATACTCAACGAGTTTGTCGAAATTCTTCGGATCAACGACCTCAATTGTTGCCCTAGGTTGAGGCGCGTAATAAGAAATTTTAAACTCGTCTTCCGGGCAAATAGGTTTAGAGCAAGCTAGCCCCATCAAGGTGTTACCATAGGTAGGAGTCATGTAAACATCACCGTTGTCAAGCATCTCTTCGTAAGCTTCGCGTGTGAACTGAGGAGTAAATTCAGTACCACCAGAGAAGATACCAGTAATACCCGCAGCCTTGATGGATTTTAAACCACCTGCAGGGATTTTTTTACCAAGCTGACGGAATTTGTCTTCGAGTTTGCCGGATCGTAATGCTTCATCAAAGGCAGCAAGAAGCTTGGGAGTAGTGAACATACATTTGATATCGTGCCCACCAGCAAGAATGGTCAAAGTTTGTTCAATGGCATGCTCTTTGTAGAGGTTCGCCATGCCAATTTCACGCATTTTAATAAGCTTGACGACCCATCTGGGATCAAGATCGATACAGAAGCAAATGCCTCCCCTATGTTGGGCAAGATGTTCGATAGCTAATCGAAGTCGCCTCGGCCCAGATGGCCCAAGCATAAGCCAGTTACTACCTTTTGGGAAGTATTTGTCAGGAAGAGTATCTGACATCATTTCGTAATCGATTCGGAAATCGTCGATCACAATTCGAGTTTTAGGAAGGCCGGTAGTACCACCGGTTTCAAAGACATAGGTGGGTTTGCCAGCATAGCCTTTAGGAATCCAACGTTGAACAGGTCCGCCACGCAACCACTCATCTTCGAATGTTCCAAACAAGCGCAAGTCTTCAAAAGTGTGAACATCTTTGAGCGGGTTAAACTTATATTCCTTGGCTTTATCGAGCCAGAATGGAGTGCCAGTATCCGGGCTGAAGTGCCATTGCACAACTTCCCTTACTTGTGCATCAAGCTTGGTTTTTGCATCTTTGATTAAAACTTCAAGAGATTTAGTTTCTGCCACAATCGATTCCTTAAAATAAAAGATTACTTTCCAGAGATAGCAAAAAGAGTCGTTCCTGTATTAACGAATACGCAACCATTGATAACGGTGATCGGACCTTTAATCGGTTGATCCATTTCTATCTTAGTCGGCTCAGCTTTGGTTTTTCCATAAATAAAAACATAAAGGTCCCCACTATCAGTCCCGATGAAAACCTTACCATCAACATAGTATGGGGAAGCCCAAGTTCCATCCCGGAGATCATGATCCCAGAATTTTTGGCCAGTCTTGGCATCCAAGCAATGCAAATATCCATCTAATTCAGCAAGGTAAATAAGGCCATCATGAATTGCAGGAGTACTAAGCGTTCTTCCGAAACTGATTTCTCTACCTTGTTCTGGTTTTGGAATAACCTTGCCACCGTAATGCCAAACCAAGCCGGAATTCTTATTGATATCAGCTTTAGGGTCGAACTTTTCATCCTTGGGGCTGAGATCTTTTTCGGGGTTGTCAGGTGTTTTGGTAGCATCAATGCACCAGAAATGCCCTTCCCCAGGCCCATCATCAGGATTGTTACCCGTACCAACATAAACTCTGCCTTCATAAATAACAGGCGTTGCCATAATGTAACTTTTATTACCCCTGCCACCTGGTTTAAATTCGGTTCCTTTTGGATTGCAATCAAACTTCCAGAGCAGATTTCCTGAAGCCGGTTCGAAAGAGTAAACCCAGCCATCGCCACCCGGGAAAACAACTTGAGATTTGCCATTCATGGTGAAAGCTGCAGGATTAGACCATTGGCCTTCCATGATGTTTTTACCAGGAAGACTACTTTTCCAAGCAAGCTTTCCGGTGTTTTTATTAACAGCAATAAAACTAGGAGCTTCAGGGGCAGGCAATTTGTGTTGATTTGGATCCACGCCGTTGGCAGTTACAACAAAAACATTATCACCTAGAACTAGTGGAGATCCAATTGCAAGAAAGCATGGAAAAACGCCTAGGTCTTTCATCATGTCAATTTTCCAAAGTATAGCAGGCTCAGTCTTACCTTTTTCAAGTTCGGTAGAAGCACAAACAAGTTCGCAACGATTGGAAACATAATAGATTTTTTTCTGATCATAAGCAGGGTAAGAGCCAATGCCCTGTTTGGGCCAGTCGTTTAACTCGGGCTCGGGAAGTTTATCATGGGTGATTTGCCAAAGAAAGGAACCATCAGCTTCGTTAAAGCACATAATAACGCCACGATCGCCCATAGCTTTGGGATCACGAGGGCGCTCATTATTGGTGCCTACGAAGATTTTGCCATCAGCAATGGTAGGGCCGCCATAAGAAACCGTACCCATTTCCGCAGCCCACTTTACATTTTTGCGTGCATCTTTTTTGATGCTCCAAGATGCAGGTATGTTTTTTTCTGTTGGGTTGGATTGGTTTCGTTCGATGGAGCCACCTAGGAAAGGCCATTCTTTGATAGGTTCAACCGGAGGGAAAAACCCGAACGCACTAGACAAACCAAGAACAAGCACCCCAAAAGAAAGGCTGGAAAAATTCATTAGAGCGTTCTCACAAAAGGAAAGTACTTTAGTTCTTGGTGATGGAGTAAAGCCTGCAGGGGTTTTCCGTGATTATGAAAATCGTGGAATTGACCGCAACAGGTGTAGCCCTGATTTTACCCTTCATTTCGATGGTACTAATCAGCTTCTTTTCCTTTGCAGCAGCAAACACGAGCATATTGCCGTTTTCATTGCCAATATAAACCTTGCCATCAACAATATAGGTTGAACTCCAAGTGTCCGCTTCCATATCGTGTTGCCAAAGTTTTTTACCCGTCTTAGCATCAAGGCAATGAACGAAACCATCATACTCAGCAGTAAAGAGCATTCCATCATGAACAGCAACAGTGCTCATGGTTCTGCCGAAATAGTAATTGCGATCGTAATCTTTGTCAGCAGGCCCACCGTAATGCCAAACAAGTCCAGAAGCTTTATTTTCTGGGGCATCGGGATTGTAATTTTCAGCGGCAGGGGACAAATCTTTTTCAGGATTCGCAGGAACCTTAGTAATATCGATGCACCAAAGATGCCCAACACCTTTGTCATGCTCGGGGTCTTGGCCAACGCCAATATAAAGCTTGTTATCATAAACAACGGGAGTGGAAACAAAGTCGTTACGGGTGCCCTTACCGCCAAGTTCGTATACAGATTTTTTTGGATTACAATCAAACTTCCAGAGCAGGTCGCCATTGGCAGGATTGAAAGTGTAAATCCAGCCATCACCACCTGGGAAAATGATCATTGGTTTGCCGTTTGGTTCAGCATAAACGGGGTTAGACCATTGGCCATGCATCAAGAGTTTGCCCTGATTGATGAGGGTTTTTATTTCGACCTTTTCGCCGTTTTTCTTAGCTTCTACGAGGCTTTTAGAAGGAAGGTTGCTAGACCATTTGACTTTTCCGGTTTTTTTGTCGATAGCTAAAAAGCTAGGGGCCTCAGGTTGGGGCACATTGATATGGCCTTCATCCACACCATTGGATGTGATCACAAACAAAGTATCACCAATAATTAAAGGTGAGCAAGTTGCAAGGTTATGAGGAAAAACATTAAGTTCTTTGATCATATCCAAGCGCCAAATGATGTCAGCATCTTTTTTTGATGTATATTTTTCATCGGTTACACCATCGTTTTTGCCATCCATCAACCCTTCGGTGTCTGCACAGATAACTTCGCAGCGGTTGCTAACATAGTAAAGGCGATTGCCTTCCACCACTGGGCTAGAGCAGATACCTTCGCGAGGCCAGTCGTTAACCCTGCCAGCGGGCAATTTGTCGTGAACAGATTGCCAGAGGAGTTCACCAGTTTTTTCATCGAGGCACATGACGATGCCTTTGTCATCTTTGATGCTAGGATCACGAGGAGCATCATTGTTGGTGCCTAAATAAATTCTTCCTCGATAAATGATTGGTCCACCGTAAGCTTTGGAACCTAAATCGACCACCCATTTAACATTTTTCTTTTTGCCTTCTTCGTTGCTCCAAGATTCTGGGAGATTTTTTTCAACGAGATTGACGAGATTTCTGCTAACAGAGCCGCCGAATAGTGCCCAATCTTTGGTAGTTGCAGTAGGCGCGGGTGCTTCTTGAAGAGCAACAGCCTCTACTTTTGGTTCGACCCAAAAATATTGGGAGGCAGCTCCTGTAAGAATTGCAGCGGTAATACCGAGAATAGAAAGCCGTCTGATTGTCTTGTTTTTGCTGGTCATGTTTACTTTCCGTTAAAAATCAATGATTAAAGAGATAACGAAATCAACTACACATAAGGTTACTTTTTGTTTGGGAGAACCTTTACATTATCGTAAAAGATTTCAGTTCCAGGTTGATTTTCAAGTATACCAGCAGCGTAGCCATAAATTCCAGCGCTACCTTCAAGGTTTGCAACTGGGTCTTTGAACTCAAGGGTCCATTCTGCTGGTTCGGGCTTATCTTTAGGCCAGATTTTGCCACGAATTGTACCTTCAGTACCTGTTGCTTTTTCAAAAGATAGTTTAAAGGTATACCAAACATTGGGCTCCCATGGGTAAGAAATAGTCTTGTCAACCCTAGGTAATGCATCCCAAGAAATAAGCCTTAAAGACTTGGTTTTTCCAGTTAACATGAAAGTATATCGGTTTGCAACAACGCCCATATCGGGAAGATCATCGCGTACCTTAGTGCCCATCATTTCTGCCTGAATTGTGTATTCAGTAAGGTCTGGCATCGTGATAAATGCATTTGCCCTGGCCACCAATGGGCTTGGGTTTACAGCAAGTTTCTTCAAAATCTTTTTTCCATCAACAGTAACCATTTCAAACTTGCCCTGACAGTTGATCCAACCACCTGGAGTTCGCTTTTCTGGAATATTGGCAAAGTTTGGCGCATAAGGAAGAACCGGGGATACTCTAACCCTAGTTTCAGCAGTTAACTTCCCAGCCTTTGCTACCACTCTGCCAAACTGTGCTGGCGGAGCTTTGCTAACTTCGAGAACGGTATCCATTCCCTTTTCATTACTTAGCTTCCCATTTAAAGGAGGTGGGGGTGTTGGAGCAGGAGTTCCAGGTGCGGTAGGAGGTGCTGGTGGCAGGCCTTCTGGCGGCCTTACTCCAGCAAGCGACCATTCTACTTCAACAGGTCCAATTTTGTTGCCATTTGCATCGTATGCAAAAGCAGCAAGGGATTGTTTTGCTTCAGGGTTAAGAACAAAGTCAGCAGGAATAATTTGCAAATGGGCAGCTACCCCTAAAGCAACAGCTTTGCTTTCAGGTTTAACTTCGGGAGCAGAAGGCTTCCAATCTGGTTTTCCAATGCAGTAAAGATCTTCACTAGTCATGAAAATTATTTTGCCGTTAATGATTGCAGGGCTGCCGTTGATTTCAACATCTTCGCCTGCGTTGCCGTCTTCGCCTGGTTTACCCTTGAAAAGCTGTGCATGAAGTCGTTTGCAACCTTCCTTGGAAGGTTGGAGGATGTGGAATTTTGAGTTAACTTCTGCAATATAAATTTTGCCATCCGCAAGAACGGGAGAACCTTTAGTATTTCGACCGTATTGGAATTTCCAAAGTTCTTTGCCTGAAGCAGCATCCAATGCATGCAGGGAACCCACTTCACCACACATGTAAAGAATACCATCGTTAATAACAGGTGAGGCAAATTTCGCTTTGATGCCATCAGCTTGCCAAACAACTTTAGGCTGGCCATTAGTTACAGTGCCAGCATCAAGGCAAAGAACCCTGCCCTGAGTATTTGCACCAATATTTTCTTCACCCTGCCCAATGTAGACGAAGTTATCTTGAACAACAGGTGAGCAATTAATGGACCCACTACCGAAAAGATGACTCCAAACTTTTTCGCCAGTGTTTACTTTGAAGGCGTGTACACCACCATCACCACCACCACTGATTAGCAAGCGTTGCCCGTTAATGTTGGCTACAACAGGATAAGAATAGTAAGTGTCTTTAATAGGGTTCCCGGTGGAAGCCCACCACTGAATTACACCGGTTTTTTTATTGAATGCAGCAAATCTGTTTCGGCCCATGCCTTGATCGCCCCAGCTTGCATTGATCATCCCAATAATAAGGAGATCACCATCAACTATCGGACTAGTAACACGGCCACCATACCCAGTGATTCTACCGTATTCTTCTGTAAGTGATTTTGACCAAAGAACTTTGCCATCTTTATCAAAACAAAATAGCAGACCTTGGGTACCGTGTGCATAAACATTGCCAGTTTCTGGATCTCCAGTCATATTGGTCCAGCCAAGGCGAACACTAACAATATCCGTGTGGAAAACATTAAACTTGTATTCCCAAAGCTGTTTTCCATCCTTCATAGAAAAGCACATAACTCTTTCTTGTTCGGAAATGCCTTTGCCAACTTTATTGATAATGTAAACTCGATCATTTTGAACAATAGGAGTGGTGCGACCACCAAAAGGGGTTTTCCAAACCAAGTTATTGTCTGCGGTTGCGGGGTTGGGGGACCATTTTTCTGGAAGGTTTTTATCAGTGGAAACACCATTTTGAGTGGGGCCGCGCCAGTGATTCCATTCCACATTTAAAGGAGCCGAAGATTTTACAACCTTGTTTTCTACCTTGATATCCTCTTTTACAGCAGGTGTTGAAGCAGCAGTTTTTTTGTCTTCAGGTTTGTTAATTGGGGTCGAATCAGTTTTCTTTTCTTGCTTTGGTGCAGATGTTTCTCCGCCGCAACCTGTAAAACAAATTGCAAAAAAAGCAGAAAGAGCCAAAGTTCGAAGAATCTTTTTCATGTTTAAATTCCTTACAACAATCGAAGCGTAAATCAGCAGACTTGTCATGGTAAATTGTATTTGGATCAACTTAAACCACATACAAAGCCAACGGCAGATAATCACAATAATCTATGTTTTAACAAAAATCATCAGAATTGCACCTAGGATACTTGTTAGATTTGTATAAATCTTTTAGATTTCATTTCTTGTGTAGGTAAGGTGCCTGTGGGCAGTATTTTAATAACTGGTTTGAATAAAAATGCAGTTTGAATCATTTTTTCAAGCATATTTTTAATTGATTCGGAATCAGTTTGAAGAGTTTCAATTTCAAATAATAGGTCTGGATTACCTTCAGTCTTGTAAAAAGTGATTCTAAAATCCATTAGCCCCTTTATTGCGTGAAGCATGTTTTGCAAAGCAGAAGGATAGATATTGTTACCCTTGAGAAATATCATTTCATCCGTTCGGCTCAAAATTCCACCCTTAAGGCTTTGCCCGTTAAAACCACAAGCACATTTTTGCTCGTGTAAATGCACAATGTCACCAGTCCTATAGCGTAAAAGCGGGCACCCTGCCCTGCCAATAGAACTAAGAACAAGCTCGCCGATCGAATCAGGGCTTAGTTTTTTTTGTGTATTTGGATCAATAACTTCGGCAATAAAAGCATTTTCAATGATGTGTAAAAGCCCAGGCGTGGTTGAACATTCAACTGTGACAGGCCCAGTTTCTGTCATGCCGTGATGATCAACTACGATTTGGCCCCAATCTTTTTCAATTCTTAAACGAGTAGCAGGAATATTTGCGCCGGGCTCTCCGGCTAGAACTAATTTTTTTAGTCCCAAATCCTGGAGGTTAATACCTTGTTTTCGAGCAACCTCACCAAGCCTAAGAGCATAACTTGGCGTGGTAAATACCACATTAATTTTTTGATTTTGAATTAATTCAAGTCGGGATTCAGAACTCATTCCTCCACCGGGAAAGCATAAGCAGCCTGCCTTACATGCAGCTTCAAATGCTGTCCAAAATCCAAGAAATGGACCAAAAGAGAAAGGGAAGAAAAGACGATCACCTTTTTCGATGCCAGCTAATGCAAATATTTTCAACCAATTGTTTAGAAGCCATTCCCATCCATCTTTGGAGTCTAAAAAAAGTAAGGGTTTTCCGGTAGAGCCAGAAGTTTGGTGGAAACGATTGTATTGTGCTTTATCTAAATAATGGAAATCTCCATAAGGGGGATTAGAAGTTTGGCTATTTTGTAATTCGAGTTTCGAGGTAAATTCAAAAGAATCAAAGTTATCTTTGATCCATGATTTGGTGACATTACCGGCACCGATGCGAAGCTTTCTAAGATAAAAAGCATTCTGAGGTAGAACCGATTCCCAGAAAGTCAAAAACGCATCGGTTAACAAAAGAAGTTCTTTCAAATGGTTTTTATAGGAGCAAAAGAAAGTCTAGATTATCGTATTTCGAAACAATAAAGAAGTTCTTGATCTCGGATGAAAAGTTTACCATCAGAAATTGCAGGATGAGCCCAAAGCTTTCCCCCGTCTTTCCTTAAGGTCGAAAGTTCTGGAATCTTAAACTTGCTGATTTCCTTATACCCTGCAGGAGAAGCAGCAAGCATTGCAACTTCACCGGAATCTTCAACTAAAACATAAAGCCTGCCATCCGCAGCAATAACAGATCCTGCAGTAAGTCCTTTTCTAGCAGAAGTCCAGGCGACAGCGCCTGTTTCAATGTCAATGCATTCCCAAAATCGTTTCATGTGGAACCCATAAACATGTTTACCAACTAAAACGATACCGCCATTATCATTGGCGATTTCCTTTTTACCGTAAACCTGTTTTGCTTTGAATGAATCCCCAGACTTTTCGATTTTGAAGCAATCCATCCCATCGCCAAAACCGACCGAAGTTGCAATCAAATTGCCTGAAATAACAGGTGAGGTGCAGACGACATCATGATACTCAGCTTCGCGTTTGTATTCCCAAAGGAGGTTACCATTTTCAGGGTTGACGCCTACGCATCCTTTTTGGGTGATTTGAACAATAGTTTTTTGGCCATCAATAGTAGCCAAAGTTGGAGAAGCATAAGGTGCTTGAAGTTTTACATCAGCAGAGCGCCAAAGCTGTTCGCCGGTTTTTTTATTAAGGGCTGCTAGTAGCCCGAGCGAACCACCAGGAACAATAATGAGTTTGTCACCATCAACAATCGGTGACCAAGAGTATCCCCATCCAAATTTTTCGGGTCCGCCACCAACAGGATTAACTTCAGCAGATAAATCTTTGGGAAGATCTTTCTTCCAAACTATTTGGCCAGTTTTTGTGTCCGAACAAATCAAAGTACCCTGACTACCGAGAGCAAAAACGAGGCTGTCATCCACAGTAGGAGAGCCATTAGGCCCACCACTCCATTTGTTGCCGCTAAAGTCGAAAACAGGGCCAATTTTGGCATTCCAAAGTTCTTTACCGGTAGCGTCAATTTTTAAAAGAAGCTCCTCGCCTTTGCGCGCCCCCATGATAAAAATGTTGTTTTGAACAATTGCAGGTGAGGAGTAACCCGTCCCGCAGTCTTTAAAGATCCAAGCTTGCTTTGGGCCATCTTTAGGCCAAGTTGCAAGCAATTTGGTTTCCTTTGAATGCCCCGAACGATCTGAACCTCTAAACCCTGTCCAATCTTCAGCAAGCAAAAAATTACTTGCAGAAAATAAGACAAAAAAACCAAGTAACAATTTGTAATTACTCTTCATTGCAGATCTCCGGGACAGGGATAATTATTTAGAGGATACATCGAAGCAAAAGACAAGGTCGAAGTCGCGTAGAAAAAGCTTGCCATTGCTTACGACGGGATGAGTCCAGATTTTGCCAGATTGTCTTTCAATCTTGGTTGTTTCAGGGATCTTAAACCTTCCGGTTTCAATCCATTCTTTAGTGCTTGGTTCGACAAGTACAACGGTTCCATCATTTTGGCCATAAATATAGAGCCTGCCGCCTGCGAAGGTAAGTGAACCGGTTTGATTAAGTTTTTCTGATTCCCACTTGGCCTCGCCGGTAAGCATATTTTGGCATTTCCAGCGTGCAGCCCTGTCATTGCAATTGCCCGATGCGCCATAAATATGGCCATCTAATAGAACCACGCCGCCATGATGGTTTTGCATTAACTTGTTTTCGTAAACAATTTTTGAGGAGATACCAGATTCATTGGGAGTTAGGGTAACCAAACCGCAACCAGTGCCATAATCAGAGGTGACATATACTTTGTTGTCGTGGAATATGGGTGTTGGGATAATCGCGATACCATTAACCCCAACCTTTTCAGAAAACAATTTTTTACCTGTGTTAGCATCAACACCAACCAAACCACCTGCCGTCATTTGAATGTAGACATCGTGCTTGCCAACCTTGGCTTTGATGATTGAAGAATAAGAGGCTTCATCGATGATATCTGTGGTGCGCCAAATCACCTTGCCGGTGGTTTTGTCCAAGGCCGCAATCGAACCCTTAGCTCCGCCTGGGCTGCAAACAACTTTATTTCCATCAATAAGAGGAGATTCGCTGAATCCCCATATTTTCATTACTTTGCCTTCGAGTTCCTTGGCAAGTGACACGAGCCATTCTTTTTTGCCAGACTTTGCGTCAACGCAAATAAGGTCACCATCCCCACTGATGCCATAAACTTTGCCCGAATCAAAAGAAGGGGTGCTTCGTGGTCCGCCGCCCCATTTATTTGGATAAGGTTTTCCAATAGGAGTGGACCAAAGTTGTTTGCCTGTATTGGTATCTAGAGCAAAAATCGATTCAGAATCGTTTTGAACCCCCATCAAGAAAAGATTATTACCAACCACTGCGGGGCCTGAATAACCAATGCCGGCATCTCTAAAAGTCCAAAGCAATTTAGGGCCTTCAGATGGCCAAGATTGAAGTAATCCTTTTTCAGCGGAAACATTGTCCCGATTTTGCCCACGCCATTGTGGCCAGTCTTCAGCCATTGAATAGGAAACTGAAAAAAAGAAAGCACAAATTAAAGCAAACTCAGGAACTCGAAACATAATAATTTTCTCTTAGGTGGGAACTTTTACCATTAGTTTAAGAATAGTGGAAAAATGATGCTTCTGCAAGTAAAAGTGATGAGTTAAAAGATCTTTTCAGCCTAAAAATTAAGGTGTGGTTTCGATGACCAATAAAAGTATCGGTTTAAGATTCGAAATATTAAAGGGTTGTTGCATTGGCTCTTTGAGTGTCGGTTTCCAAATGTTTTGCCCCTAGTAGCCAGAATACCCCTGCTAGAAAATACATGACGGATACGGCTACGAAACCAGCGTTCAAGTTGCCTACTTTTTCAATAATATCTTGCCCATCAACTGCGATAGTTCTTTCAAATGAAAAACTATCTGCAATTCCCCCAATAATCCAAGGACTGATGGCATCTCCCAATGCATGGATCACGAAAATAGTGATCGCAAAGGCCATTGGTCTTAGTAAAGGGGGCGAAACATTTAAAAGGATAGCATTGGTTGGGCCAGTATTCAAAAAGGTGCAGAAACAAGATACGAAAATTAAAACCCAAGCGAAAGGAAAAGGGACATAAAGAACAGCAAGAAATACCGGGAAACCAATAATCATTCCAATGCCAGACACAAGGAAATACGCACCTTTGTGATAACGAGAAAAGTAATCTGCAGCAAATCCCCCGCATAATGTTGCGAGTAATCCCGAAATAACAATGAGCAAGCCCATAATAATTCCGGCCTCTTGTTCGGTACCGTTCTGCCTGAAAATAGACACATAGTAGGGGAACCAGTAGGCGATACCACCAATTGCAAAAGTGTTGGCGGTCATGCCAAGGATGTTAAAAATAATTGAGGGTGTTTTTAAAAGGATTAAAGCATCTTTGATCTGAATTTTTTTCGGTGGGAGATGGGATGACTCTTGGGCCCCAATCTCTGGTTCTGGCATTAAAAAACAAAGAACACCTAAAAGTATGCCGGGTGGAATCACCCAGTAAAACGCATTGGGCCAGCCTGCTATACCCCCAAAAGCATAACCAAGTGCACTGCCAACAGGTATCGCCCCATAAAAAATAGACATGATCATTCCCCGGCTTTTTTCAGGGTATAAATCAGAAAGAATGGTTGGCGCTATTGGGCCATATGCAGCTTCACCAACCCCCACCATGCATCGGGTTAGCGCAAGAAATGCATAAGAACCTACAAAAGCCATGATTATTCCGACAGGCAGTCCACCGATAATAGAGCCCTCATTTAACTTTGCAACCGTACCCGAAAGCCCGCTTAATCCACTGGCAAGCGACCAAAAAATCACACCATAACCAATGAGGTGCCAGCGCTTGATTTTTGTGCAAAATATCCCAAAAATTGGTGCAAATATCATGAAACTTGCCATGAAGCACGTTGCTAATATTCCTAATAAGGCTTTTTTATTGTCCGGCGAATGATTGCGTAATAAGTCGCTTTCGATTCCAGCGATCGTTGCGGAAAGTATATATCGATCAATGTAGTTAAAAAGATTGATTGCGAGGAGAAGCGTAAGCGCAGCCTTGGCTTTGTGATTAATTAGCATAATAACTTTCTTAAAAATTACGCAAACACTATTCAGTTTCTTTTAAAACAAAAATGACAAATTCAATCTAGGCAGGCTTTTACGGGCGTCACCCTAAACGCTCTATCTCCCCTAATATTTTTAGGTGTTGCTATGGATTTAATTTGATTGGATCTTTATAAGGCCTCAAACATTGACCTTTAAAGTATTAAAGAAGGTTTTATTGAGTTTATGAAAATTGATTTGTGCTTATATGAAAATGAAAACGCTGGGATGTTAGAGCCTTTGGCTTTAACTAGGCCTGTTTTTTCACTACTTTGTGGTACAAAAAATCTAATAGATAAAATTTCAGCAACGGTTGGCATAGCACCCGGTGCCTGTTTTGTTCGCAAGTATTTGCAAGAAACAGTTCGTTCTTCGCATTTTGATTTAGCTGTAAATTCATCCGATTGGTTAGAGGGTAGAGAAAACATTTTGTTTATTGATGGGTCATGGATTCCACCGCTTGATTTTCGATTCGCATCCGATGTTTCTCACGCTGGTATTTGTTCTGGCAAGCCTGTTTACTATTACTGCAAACGAAACAAACTGACTTCAATAACTGAAGTACAAGATAATTTTGATTTGGTCGAAAGTTTAAGATCGTTGGATTTGCCTGAAAAAACGGTTGAAGGTGTCGTACTTGAATATTTGTGGGATTTGGTTGGGAATAATGGCGCACAAATTATTGCGGATATGAAAGGCTTTTCCGAGTTTCCCTGTCCAATGGAGTTCCCTGCTGGTTTGTTTGGTCCGCTAGATCAGTTGTTCATTCACCCTGAAGCTGAAGTTGAACCTTTAGTAGCTTTTGATACTACGAAAGGGCCAGTTGTTATTGAAAGTGGCGCAAAAATACAAGCTTTCACTCGATTGGAAGGCCCCTGTTTTATAGGTAAAGACACTCAAATTTTTGGGGCGAAAATTCGCGCATGTACATCTATTGGCACAAATTGCAGAGTTGGTGGCGAAATTGAGAACTCAATTATTCTTGGCTATACCAACAAATATCATGATGGGTTTTTAGGTCATTCGTACCTAGGAGAGTGGGTTAATTGGGGCGCTGCAACTAATGCCAGCGACTTACGTAATGATTATGGTTTGGTCAGGGTTCAAGTTGATGGCCAATTAATTAATACCGGACTTAATAAAGTTGGAGTATTCTTTGGTGACCATTCTCGAACTTCTATCGGAGTTTTGCTGAATACTGGATCGAATATTGGTGCTTTCGCCAATCTTTTGCCAGGGGGATTGCTGCCCCGTAATGTCCCCGCTTTTGCTTCTTCTAAGAATGGAAAGCTAATTCAGGGGAATTCGTGGGAAATTTTGATGCAAATTGCTTCTGTGGTCATGCAACGCAGACAGCGTGAATTATCTCCAGACCTAGAGCGTTTGTACCAAAGTGTATTTCAACTTACTGCTGCCCAAAGAAAGAAAATCCCCTTCGATTCAGAAATTCCTTTTAATCGCAAATCAGCTTGATTACCCATCCTTTAGATAATGGCGAACCAGCGGTAATCCCCGGGTTAGAAGTGGTTGTCGAAGGACCCACCCATACAGGAAATGCGATGTAGAATCGAATTACACTTCCACTATTTTCATGGCACAGGGGTAAGCCCAACTACTAGGTCATATGCCACCGATTTCGCATCATGGCAAACCGCAGGGCCCTGACTAGAGCGCGAAGAAAATTACAAAAAATCTGTTTGAGAAATTCCTCGAAAAGAGGTAAATCCATTGTTGCAAGTCGCATCTGAAAATCGCAAGATATGCAAATGTGCTAATGCATCGTCATGAACTTTAAACAAAGGAAGTAGTTATGAATGGACCATTGAATAGAAAATTAAACATGGGGCTTGTGGGTGGTGGTCAAGGTTCATTTATTGGCAAAGTCCACAGTATTGCTGGTGTTTTGGATAATAGGGCCTCACTTGTTGCGGGTGCTTTATCTTCAAATCCAGAACGAGCCAAAGATTCTGCTTCCGTTTACGATATCAAGCCTGAAAGGGCTTATGGTTCTTACCAAGAAATGATTTCAAAAGAATTAGCTTTACCTGTTGGCCAGAGAATCGATTTTGTTTCGATTGCTACTCCTAATCATACGCATTTTGAAATTGCAAAAAGCTTTGCAGAGGCTGGTATTAATGTGATTTGTGATAAGCCCATGACTTTTGATCTGTCGCAAGCGGAAGAGTTAGTCAAGGTCGTGGAAAAGTCGAATGTGGTATTTGCTTTGACTCATAATTACACTGGCTATCCCCTTGTTCGCCAAGCTCGAGAAATGATACTTTCTGGCGAATTAGGTGAGATTAATGCTATCAGGGCTTTTTATATTCAGGGATGGCTTCGAACCAGGTTGGAAGTTTCTGGCCAGAAGCAGGCTGGTTGGCGGACTGACCCTACAAAATCGGGCGCATCTGGTTGTTTTGGTGATATCGCAACCCATGCCTATAACCTTGCACGCTATATGACGGGCCTTTTGCCCATGCAGATTTCCTGCCATTTAAAAGTTTTTGAAGCTGGCCGGGCTTTGGATGATTATGGCACTGCTGTTATTCGTTTTCAGAATGGTGCCTTGGGAACCGTTACGGCTTCTCAGATTTCACATGGTCGTGAAAACGATCTCTTCATCGAGGTTGACGGAACTAAAGGGTCTTTAGAGTGGCACCAAGAAGAGCCAAATAAAATGTGGGTAAGAACTAACGGTCAGCCGCATCGTTTATTCACACGGGATCCGAATGCTTCATTTTTGGGAGATATGGCGAAAGCCTCATGTAGACTTCCGAGTGGCCATCCAGAAGCTTTTTTAGAGGCATTTGCCAACATTTATAATGCGACTTACGATGATATTATTCGCAAATTGAATGGTGAGAAATTTGCAGGAAAGAACACCCTTTACCCTAATGTTTATGATGGGGTGGATGGTATGAACTTTATCACCAGATGTGTTTCTAGTTCAACGGAAAACGGTAATTGGGTAAATCTTAATAACTCCGCATGTCGAAGTTGATGATTTTATCTTTTATTGATTTAAGATAAGGTGGTAAAAATGAAACTCTTTCTTCTCGATTTGAGGAAAGAGTTTCTGTGTTTATATTGTTATGAATTGAATTGTAAGCGGTTTCGCAATAAGATGGCATAGAATGTAAGTAAAATAGGATTGAGCTTTTGTGAAAGCCCTCATACTAGAGAACTGGGCAACTCTGAACTTAGGAGAATCATTGTGCAAATTAAAATTTCGACTCGACATGGCCATGTTAGTGAGGAAGTTCAAAAGCATATCCAAGATAAAGCAGGGAAACTTCTTCATTTTTTTGCCCGTATATCCATGATTGAAGTAACTTTAGATCATCAAAAAGATATGAAAGTGGTTGAACTTGCTGTTAATGCCGAGCATAAACATGATTTTTTTGCGAAGGAAGAAAACCCAGACCTTTATACGGCTGTAGATTTAGTGATTGATAAGGTTGAGCATCAGATTCGGAAGTATAAGGAAAAGATACAAGACCATCGTAAAACACCGCCAATGGGTGAACTTCCCAAATCGCTTTAATATTGCATTTTAGATGAGAGGGATGGTGAATCAAAATGCGAATGTCGGACTTCATAGTGCGTTCTGCCATAGTTCCAGAACTTAATGCAACCGATAAAGAAGGCGTGATTCGAGAGCTTTTAGAAAGCCTCTGTCGCAATGGTTGCTTTAAGGATGTGGATGTTGAAGACATAATCAAAGCAGTGTTAAAACGAGAATTGCTAGGTTCAACTGGTATTGGTGATGGAATTGCCATTCCTCATACGAAATACAGTGGTGTCGACAAATTAGTTGGTGTTTTGGGTATTTCGCCTTCGGGGGTTAGTTTTGGCAGCAGAGATGGGGAACCAGTCTTTGTATTTGTGCTGATAATTTCCCCTGTTGATCAACCTGTAGTCCATTTGCGAGCTCTTGAAACTGTATCGAGAGTACTTCGTGATGATCCTTTGGTGAAGGCTTTAAGGGCCTGTACCACAGCCGATCAATTGTTTGAGCAGATGAATCAGTATTCGAAGATTTAGTTTGCAAGTTTTGGTCGGGAAAATTATTGGAGATCTTTTGGTGGAAGATGCGAGCAATGAACTACTGAAGAGAATTGTTAAAATTAAAAATCCAAATGGGTTTCATATGCGGCCTAAAGCTGCATTTGTTGAGGCTGCATCCCGTTTCGTTTCTGAAGTTAAATTGATTTGGGAAGGTCAGGTTTTTAATGGCAAAAGCATGTTCGAACTTATGCTTGTTGCTGCAGGTGAAGATAGCGAAGTAACTCTCGAGGTTTTTGGATCTGACTCTCATTTGGCTTTGCAAGAACTTGAAAAAGTCCTCTCAGAGGACGATGTTTCTATTTTAGATTGATGTTGTTCATTTGTTTGGAACAAGGTGCTGATGGAAGTTTATCGAGGAATACCGGTTTATCCAGGGGTTGTCATAGGCCCTGCTTTGTTGCTTGACACCGAAGGGTATTTGATTCCCCAAAGGTCGATCACTGCTTCTGAAGTGGTTGAAGAATTTGAACGACTTAAGATTGGGATTCGGGACGCGGCAATTGAGGTGCGCTCAAATCAAGCTATAATTGCAACTAAAGTTGGTAAACAGTACGGTGCTATCTTGGGCGCTCATGCCCAGATGATTGAAGATCCATTTCTACTTGGCGAAATTGAATCACTGATTTCGAAAAAATTCTTTACCGCAGAATATGCACTTAGTCTGGTAATGCGTAAGCATATTAAAGAAATACAAAGCCTTCCTGATGCAAGAATGGCATCGCGCGCTACAGACCTATTTGACATCGAAAAACAAATTCTTGGAAAGTTGATCGGGCAACGCAAGGAAGGGCTTAATTCCTTGAATGAGCCTGTGGTTATTCTTGCACATGATCTTTCCCCTAGCGAAACTGCAAAGTTGAACACCAAACTGGTGCATGCTTTTGCAACGGAGGCTGGTGGTAGGACAAGTCACACCTCTATTTTGGCTGGTGCCCTAGAAATACCAGCTGTTGTTGGTTTGGGAAAATTTATTTCCGAGGTAACTGGCGGGGATATTGTGATTGTGGATGGTAATGCCGGCCTCCTAATCATTGACCCCGATGCTGAAACCTTGCGAAGGTACCAAAAAACCCAGACGGATATAGTTTCGCTAGATGCCTCCCTTGAAAGCCTTCGCGATCTTCCTGCGATTACTCAGGATGGCGTTGAAATTAAGTTGCTTGGAAATATTGAGTTTCCACATGAAACAAAGCATTGTCTTGATAAAGGTGCGCAGGGAATAGGGCTTTATCGAACGGAATTTCTTTTCATGGGAAAAGATGTTGTTCCTACCGAAGATGAGCAATTTGAGGCTTATAAGGAAGTGGTTCAAGCCATGGGGAAGGATAGGCCGGTTGTGATCCGGACTTTGGATTTAGGTGGCGACAAATTGGCTGCTTATTCTAATTTGCATATCCCCGAAAAGAATCCTTTCCTTGGTCTTCGAAGTATTAGGCTTTGCCTAAGAAATATTGGCTTATTTAAAACTCAACTCCGGGCGATTTTGCGCGCTAGCGTATATGGTAATATTCAGTTGCTTTTTCCTATGATTTCAACGGTTTTAGAGCTTCGACAGGCTAAAATGATCGTTTCGGAAGTCAAAGAAGACCTTTTTGAGGAAAAAGTACCTTTTAATAAGGATATTCCCATTGGAACTATGATTGAAGTTCCCTCTGCTGCCATTCTTTCAGAATTAATGGCAAAAGAAGTGAGTTTCTTTTCCATTGGCACAAATGATTTGGTACAGTACACTTTAGCAGCAGATAGGTCGAACGAGGATGTTGCCTCGTTATACAACCCAGGAGATCCTGCCGTTTTACGGTTGATTGAAATGGTTGTTAAGTCTGCGAAACACTCCAATGTTGCCTTGAATGTGTGTGGCGAGATGAGTGGAGACCTGATATATACAATGTTGTTTCTTGGCTTAGGAATCAGGCAGTTAAGTGTTTCACCGCATAGTATACCGGAGATAAAACAATTTATCCGGATGGTGAATCTTAAAGACGCCGAAAATGTTGCCAAAGAAGCTATGCGCCAACAGACAGCGCGTGATGTAAACAATTATTTGCGGGAACAGACCCGGAAGCTTTTGCCTGACTCATTGATGTATTAAACAAGCAATGAGTTTGTACCAAGGAAACCTTCTATTTGCCTCTAGAGCATCAAGATTTTGTTACCAAAGATTTTAGGCAGATACTGTTTTCTTAATGGACGATGATTTTCAGGCAGATTAATGCTAACGGTGCAGAAACTCTGAATTACTTCAGCTTCTGCAATGTTTATTCCCGCCTTGTGCGGAAATATTTTGCATGAATTTATTATTGGGGAATTCTTTACCCCTAGCGATCCAGCAGAAAAACTTTTTTAAAGTTCCTACTCGTTCGCTAAATCAAAATGATTTCAATCCTTTACGCTGTCAAGGTATTTTAAAGCACTTTTTTCTCCAATCCAAGGTTGTTAAGCCTCTCTCTTTGCAATCTGATTTTGTGGATAAGAATTTAAATATTAATGATGGCTACATTAAAAAAAACGCCCTTGTTCAAACGCTTGTGTTTGCAAAACCTTTCCTTAGCTTTTTTCAGAGCGCAGGGAAACATAATTGCAGCATTCGCCAAGGTCTTCATTCGACCATGGCTTTTCATGACCAATCATCTGTGGGGCTTCAGTTTACTGACAAAGGAACAGTGAAGCCTTCTGAAATATTTTCCTTTCTGGGCCTAGATGCCCAGAATCCCTCTGGTTCCCCTTTGGAGCAGTTGGGGTTGAATCCCAAATTTTAATTTGAAAACGAAAGGCTTAGAATCTGATGAAAAAAGTTATGTTGATAAATGTTTTGCAGCCCGAAGAGTGCCGCATTGCAATTCTGGAAAATGGTATCCTCGAAGAGCTTTATGTTGAGAGAAATACTCATGAAAGTTATGTGGGAAATATTTATAAAGGAAAGATTGTAAATATTGAACCAAGTATACAGGCTGCCTTTGTTGATTTTGGTATTGGTCGCAATGGTTTCTTGCATGTTTCCGATGTGGAACCAACCTATTACAAGCATCTTGATGGGTTCAAAGAAGATAACGAAGACGAAGAGCAAGAAGATCGCAGGCCAAGGCGTGGCAGCTCTAATGGCGGCGGCTCCAATGATGAAGATCGCGAAGATCGAAGGCCAAGGCGTGGTGGGAGTTCCAATGGCGGCGGCTCCAATAGTGGTTCCAGCCGTGGGCCCCGAAGCAAGCCCTTTGAAAAAGGCAATATACCTGATGTTGAAAACTTGCCTTTAGAAGAGCAACTTCCCATTTCCAATGCTCCTGAATTTGGTGGCGAGTTATTCGAAGAGCAAGACGATCTTGCATTTGAAAACAGAAGTGATTTCATAGATCATGATTCGGATTCTTCTATTAGTTCGAATTCCGATGACTCGGTTACTTTTGGTGCTGGGTTGTCTGATGATGAAGACGATTTTGGGCCCGATGATAACGATACTCCTCCGGTGATGCCTTCTGCAAATAGAATCACTAGTGATGGTGATTCTGATACCGATGGGCCGGGAGAGACCGAAAGTGATGATTTACTTTTCTCAAGGCCAGCTCGAAGTAATCCCTCCGATCATAAATCTTTCCCCAATAAATCTGATTCATTTGATGAACCTGTTTTTCAGCAAAACCAACAACCTGTTACTCCAAATGAAAATTTTGATGATGATGTGGAACAGGATACACAAGAGGTTGACCAATCATTTGACTCAGATGAAAATGTTGAGCAGGATGACGATAATCAGGATGAAGACGGCCAAGATCCCCAGTCTCGCGACGCCCACGGGCAGCGTGATTCTCGCGGTCCACAGCGCGATCAGCGCGGTGGTGATAATCGTAGCAGGGGTGGTAGTCGAGGCGGAAATCAGCGCAGGCCTTCGGGTGGTGGCTACTCTTCCGGTTCTAGGGAAGGCGCTCGCGATCAGGGCCGAAGCAGCGGGAAACCGATGCGAGGTAACACCAGGGGCGGGAGGCTTTTAGGTAATCCCAAGCCTATGATTCAGGAGGTTTTCAAGAAGGGGCAGGAAGTTCTTGTTCAGGTAATTAAAGATGGCATTGGCAATAAAGGCCCCACCCTTAGTACCTATATTAGTATCGCTGGTAGGTATTTGGTTCTTATGCCTGGATTGCATCGGGTTGGCGTTTCAAGAAAAATTACTGATGAAGATCAGCGCAGAAGGCTTAAAGATATTTTTGTAGACCTTAAACCACCTAAAGGTGTTGGGTTTATTATTCGTACCGCTGGAATTGATCGTAATAAAACCGAACTTCAGCGAGATCTGGCTTATCTTGCAAGGCTATGGCAAGTCGTTGCAAAGCGCATCGTCAAGGTAAAAGGCCCTGCGGGAATATACGAAGAAAGTGACATGGTCACTCGTACTATACGCGATACCTTTACTAGTGATATAGACGAAATTGTTGTGGATGAGAAAACCGCATTTGAGCACGCACAAGAGTTCCTGCAGTTTGTGATGCCTAGATTTGCTGATAGGGTTAAATTTCACGACAGCAAGAGGCCTTTGTTCCATCACTATGCGATTGAGGAAGAACTCGCCAAAATTCAAATGAAAAAAATCCCTCTTCCTATGGGTGGATCTATTGTCATTGAACAAACCGAGGCCTTGGTTGCAATTGATGTTAATAGTGGAAATTTTAGATCTGAAAGTAACGCTGAAGACACTGCTTTTCGTATGAATATGCAGGCGGCAAGAGAGATCACCAGGCAACTTCGGCTTCGAGATCTTGGGGGCGTTATTGTCAATGACTTTATTGACATGCGGGATGAAAAACACCGTAGGGCTGTTGAAAATGCCATGCGTGATAATGTTATGCGGGATCGTGCTAAAACCAAAATCCTTAGGATTTCACCTTTTGGCATTATCGAAATGACTAGACAAAGAATCAGGCCTTCGCTTAAGCGCAGTGTCTACCATGATTGCCCTTATTGCAAAGGTATGGCTCAAGTTAAAACAAGTGAAAGTATGGGGATTGAGGTTATGCGTTTGGTGCAACTTGCAGCCTTTAAAGAAGCCGTTGCTACGGTTCGAGTACGCGTGGCTGCAGAAACCGCTGACTATCTTTTAAATAACAAAAGAAAAGAGCTAGGCAAACTCGAGGACGAGGCTAAAGTGGGCATTTCTGTTCGAGGCGAAATTGGTGTGCCCCCTGAATTGCTCGAAGTCTTTTGTGTTGATGCCAATGGTAATGAACTTAAAATTCATCCTCTTCCTGAACCGCCACCATTGCGCAGGGGTGGACGATTTACTCCTTCCAATTCAGATAGGGGGCCTCAAGGTGAAGCTCCTTTCCGCAGAGGAAGAAGTAGTCGAGATCGATAATTAGGTTTTGGTACTTTAGGTTGTATAGCTAGGGGTGATGTTCTCGCCCCTAGCTTTTTTTCTTTTACTTTTGAGCTTGTCATCTTTTCTTTTCCAAGTTATTAAGCCCCCCACGCAGAGTATTTTTTCGGTAGATTCGGATTGCCTTGCGTTTGCGATATCTCGGGGGAGGCTGATTTAAGTGTTGTTGCGAAAAAAGCCTTACTTGCTGTTTTCTGCTTTTTTGCTTGCTGCTTTTTACTGCTTTGGGCAGTTGCAGGCATTTCAGGTTATTGCTCCTGATAAAAAGACAGCTCAAGGTAAGACTTCGGCTCCAATTGAACCTTTCGCCTCTTTTCAACGAAAAATCCCTGGTGATTCAAAGCCTATTCGAGTCGATGCTGATTCCATTTCTTCTTGGTCGGATAAATCTAAGTATTATTTGTTGTTAAAAGGCCATATCTTCCTTGAGCAAAGTGTTTTGCAAATCCGAGGGGATCAAGCATTGATTGTGGCTGATATCGAATCCTATAAAATGCGTGGCATTTGGGAACTTGGAATATATGTGGATGGGAATGTCAAAATCGATAGTTCCGCAGAGGTGCGAAATGCCAAAACTGCTTTTATTGATTTGGCAACTCGCGGAGAATTTCGTTTTAATGCAGTTAAAAGTAAAGTTGAACAAAAAGATTGTTCAGTAGATCCCCTTTTTAAAGCAGCTCAGGAAGGTAAAGCTAAAGCTGTTACTGAGCAGCAAAAATCACAAAAGATTATACCTGAGAAAGTGATTCCTCCAGCCAAGCCTAGTGAAGAAAAACCCAAGCCGGTATCTCAGCTTCCTCCGGAAAATGTTCCCGAGATTGCTTTGCCGGTTATAGCTCCAGTTACCCCTGCACTAGTAACAACTGCTTATCAGAATAATCCAGGAGTTGTTCCTGTTAATCCTGCGCCGGTTTTACAGAATCCACTTCCTGGCACAGTTCAAGTTACTCCACCCATTGGAATTCCGGGTGGTATTACCTTACCAATTACACCATCAGGTATTGATACACCTGCTCGTCAGTACAGCGTTTCTCCGCGTGGTTCATCTGGGTTTAATATCAGGATGGAGCCTTTGGGAAATGGTGAACAAGCGGTAATTGTTTCGGGTGGTGTTATCATGAATGTCAAGGATGTTACTGGGATTGGCTTGGTTGACATTGAAGCAGATCGTTTGGTCATTTGGACTAAAGGTGCTAATCCACAAGAGATTATTGGGAATCTTAAGAAGCAAACTAATCAATCGGGTAAGGAATTAGAGTTGTATTTGTCCGGGCATGTTGAAGTTAGACAGCAAGACCCTGCAAAGCCAGGGAATAAAAAAGGAGCTGATGCGGGCGAAGTGCGGATTATACGTGCTGACGAAGTTTATTACGATATTGGTCGCAATACTGCAGTTGCGTTGAATGGTGAGTTGGAGTTTTATCAACCAAAACTTACAGATCCATTATTTGTTCGCGCTAAAGAAATACAACAACTTGCAGCCAATCAATACAAAGTTGTTAAAGCAGAAGTTTTTTCAAGCAAGATGCCTGCTGATCCAGGCTTAAAGATTTATGTGGCAGAAGCAACGATCGAAGAACGAACAATTCCTAAATTTTCTATCTTTGGTAAACGATTTGTTGATAGGAATACGGAGAAGGAACTTGATCAGAAAGAAAGTTATGTTCGTGCCAAAAACATGTTTATTGAGTTGGAAAATTTCCCGATCTTTTATCTGCCATACCTTCAGGGGGATGGTCGTGATCCTTTAGGCCCGATTGAGGGGGTTAATTTAGGTTTTAACAACATTTTTGGTGGTCAGTTCGGTCTTACACTCAATGCGTTTGACCTTTTGGGCATTCAACCTTACCAAAATACAAGATGGCGATTTGATGTGGATTATTTGACCAAGCGTGGCCCTGGTTTGGGTTCGGACTTTGATTATCTGGCTCCAGATTTTTTTGGCATCCCAGGTAAAGTCAACGGCCTCGCCAAAGCTTATGGCCTCATTGACAATGGTTTAGATAACCTTGGTGGTGGGCGTATGGAGGGTGAACCACATCCACAATATCGAGGCAGAATTCTTTGGCGCCAAGGTATTTCCGATATGCCAAATGGTTTTACTTTTCTTGGACAGGGTTCTGGGATAAGTGACCGTAACTACATTGAACAGTTTTTTAAACCTGAATGGGATAACGGGATAAATCAAGACACTTGGGCTTATCTTAGGCAGACAGATCAGAATATGGGTTGGTATGTTATGGGTGAAGTCAGAACACGCCCTTGGATAAATGAAACGAATTGGTTGCCCCGGCTTGATGGGTTTATTTTAGGTCAACCTCTGTTTGATATTTTCACCTCCAGCACTTGGGGCGGGGCTGCTTATGGTAATTTGTTGATTACCAATGATGGAACACCCGTTGTTAGTCCACTCACAGATGTGCAAAATAGTACAGGTAGATTTAATGTTAGTGAAGAATTAAGCGCGCCATTTAATTTGGGTGGCCTGAAAATAACACCATACATCAAAGGTGATCTAGCTCTTTATACTAACGATCTTTCAGGGGATGCATTAGGCAGAGCTTGGGGTGGCGGTGGTATTCGTGCCAGCTTGCCTTTTACTGCAGCATATCCAGAATTTAAATCTGAACTGTTTAATGTTAATGGTATTAATCATAAAGTTGTAAATAGTATCAACTACTTTAATGCTTCTTCTTCAGCTCAATATTCAAATTTTGCACAGCTTGACCGATTAAATGATGATGCTTCTGATCAGGCATTGCGTGATATTCGCAATCAACCCACAATCTATCCTAATGCGTTTAACAGTAACCTTCTTACGACTAATAATCCTTATTTTGATCCCCAGATTTATGCAATTCGCAGAAATATTGATACGCGCATTGATACGCTTAACCAGATTCAGGTTATTCAAGGAGATATCAGGCAGCGCTTGCAGACTAAACGTGGTTTTCCTGGTAGCCAGCATGTTGTAGATTGGATGGTTCTTGATCTTTCCGGTTCCTTCTTCCCTGAAAAGAACACAGATAATTTTGGCAATTATCTCGCTTTTCTTCAATACGATTACCTTTGGAATATTGGCGACCGTACCAGTTTTACAAGCACTGGATGGGTTGACCCAATGGATAACGGTGCAAGAGTATTTACTCTCGGTGGCTACTTAAACCGATCTGACCGAACTAATTTTTATCTTGGTTATCGAAGTATCGACCCTGTAGAAAGTAAGGCTCTAACCGGTGCAGCGACTTACATTTTTAGCCCCAAGTATGCCGTTACTGGGAGTAGCACTTATGATTTTGCATCTTTTCAAAGTGTTAGCAACGCGCTTGTGCTTACCAGAGTTGGTACGGATCTTCAGGTCAGTCTTGGTTTTACCTATAACGCAATGCAGAATAATTTTGGGTTTACTTTTGAAATTCTTCCGACCATTGCTTCAGGCGGGGGGCGTTTTGTTGGCCCATCTAGTAATTTTTCTAATAATGGTAGTGTTCTTGCACGGTAAATTGAAGTCATTTCTTTTTCCTGAATCATCTGTTATCATTTGCTAATTGTTCTATTTGTTTGTGGAAGTTATATTTCACGATAAGAATTATAGGATAATTTATAGTGCATGCTGATGAACGAAAAAACTTGAATAGGCCTTGGAAAGATAAATTTCATTGCGCTTTTAAGGGGATGAAACTCGGAATGCGTGGCCATTCTAGTTTCTTTGTTCATTTCTTTTTTGCATCAATGGTTGTAGCTTTTGCAGTTGTATTAAGATGCGATTTGGTTGAGTGGTCGTTGTTGATTGGTTGCATTGGGTTTGTACTGGTTGTAGAACTTTTAAATAGTTCAATCGAGATGCTTTATGCAATATTGCCTGAGGATATCCGTGCAAATAATTTTCAGGTTTTAGATATTGCGGCTGGAGCCGTTTTGCTTGCTAGTGTTTTTACTTCTATTATTGGGTGTTTGGTTTTTATTCCAAAAATCCTCGTAATGCTTGGACTTTAACTACAGGAATTTAAGATGTTTGAAACTGAGTTGAAAAATGCTGAAGCATGGATCGATAATAATCATGCTAGCCTTATTTCTGATTTAAGAGACTTGGTCAAGATTCCTAGTATTAGTACTGATGGTGAGCATCAAAAAGAAATTGAACTTTCTGCCGAAGCTGTTTGCCAGCAAATGAAAAAAGCTGGGCTTAACAATGTGGAAATTCTAAGAACAGGGGATTCCAATCCTTTTGCTTATGGAGAATGGTTGGGTGCTCCGAATCAGCCTACTTTATTCCTTTATTCACATCATGATGTACAACCCATCAATTATGAACATCTTTGGCTTAGCCCGCCTTGGGAATTAACTGCAAGAGAAGGTCGTCTTTTTGGCCGGGGCTCTGCTGATGATAAGGGCGCTTCGGTTGCTCAACTCGCTGCAATTGCTTCTTGGCTTAAAACTGCTGGAAAACTTCCTGTAAATATAAAAATGCTTGTTGAGGGAGAAGAAGAGGTCGGTTCCAAAAACCTTGTCAAATTCTTCAGTGAAAACCGTAGCCGTATCCAGGCAGATATAATTGTTGTTTGTGATACTGAAAATATTCGGGTGGGTTTACCATCGATCACCTATTCCCTTCGTGGAATTGTAACTTTGCTGGTAGAAGTTAAAAGCGCATTGATTCCTGTGCATTCTGGAATGGCAGGTGGAGCTTTTGCTGATTCCGCACTTGCTCTCGCCAAGGTTTTATCAAGGCTTTGCTGGGAAAATGGACCTATTCCAATTCAAGGTTTTTATGATTCTGTCAAACCCTTGACTGATTCAGAAAGAAAAGTGATGGAATCTTTACCCGTCGATTCAGATGCCTTAAGAAAATCTTTGGGTGTTCCAGATCACGTTAAGTTTGCCTTGCAAAAAGGGAAAAGTATTTATGAGCAAACTTGGCGCCACCCCGCAGTTACTGTTATTGCCATGGAAGCTAGCAATATTAAAGGTGCATCTAATCAAGTACTACCTACTGCTTCAGCTCTCGTAAGTTGTAGGATTGTTCCTGATCAAGACCCAAAGCATGTTGAAGAATTATTGCGCAAAGCTCTTTCTGCCGATGCTCCTTGGGGCGTAGAGGTTAAGGTTACTGCGCATGGTAGTTCTGTTGATTGGTGGATGACCGATCCTACAGGGCCCGCTTTTGAAGCTGCAATTGCTGCTCTTGAAAAAGGCTTTAAAGCGAAACCCGTAGGCATAGGCTGTGGCGGAACAATTGGGTTTGTACGACCATTAGTTGAACTGCTTGGCGGGGCCCCTGCTCTATTGCTAGGTATTGAAGACCCCGATAGTAACGCTCATGCCCCTAACGAAAGTTTGCACGAAGGAGACTGGATAAAATTGATAAAGTCGATGGCTCATTTGTTTGGTGAAATCGCATCTCGATCTGCTAAATAAAGTCCTGATTTTTATAAAGCATTTTTAGGCATGGGTGGGTTTTCGTTGTATTTTTTCATGACACGCTCGATCAACCAGTCTGGAAGCAAACCTGTAATTCGCATAAGCAGAGAAGTTTGCCATGGAAATCGAAGAACTTTTGTTTTTCGTTGAATTGCTTTTATTATTATCTTTGCTGCAGTTTCTGCATCCATTAGCCAAGGCATGTCTTTTTCATCATTAACTTCTGTCATGGGAGTTTTTATAAATCCAGGGCAAATGGTGCTAACAAAAATGTTTTTTGGGCGCAATTGTATTCGCATTCCTTCCATGAATGTATTTAGGCCTGCTTTGGATGCGGTGTAACCCGACTCGCCTGGTAACCCTTTAAACCCTGCTAGGCTTGAAATTGCAACGATTTGTCCTTTCTCTGAAGCAAGCATGGTTTGTAAAATAGCCTCAATGCAATAAATAACACCTAGCAAATTAACCTTGATCATTTTTTCTTGGGTTTCAACATTAAAAGGCTGGATCGTTGTTGGGGCTCCAACTCCTGCGTTGGCAATAAGTATGTCTATTCCGCCCATGCAGTTTACTAATTCCGAAATCCCAATTAGCGTTTCTTTTCGTTCTGATATGTCTGCAACCCTGTAAAAAGCTTTGCCACCAAGGGTTTGTATTTCGTTTACAAGTTCTAAAAGTAGTTCTTCTCTTCTTGCAATAAGTCCCAACTGTGCCCCACCTTTAGCTAATTCTATAGCTATTGCCCTTCCGATACCTGTTGAAGCACCGGTGATGATAACTTTTTGTCCCTGACCGAATTTCATGGTATTTCCTTTTTAAATATTAAATTACTTTGTGATTACCGTAATTCAGACAGCTCTACTTTAAAATAACATGTCATAATATCTTGGTTTGATATGTAATGATAACGAGAAGTTAAGATGAATAAGAAATTAATAAGCTTTCTTCTGATTCTACTTGTTTTGCCAATTTCGTTGATGGGGCAAGATGCGCCTGTTTTGGCAAATAAAATTAACATTAGGGTCAAATTTAGAATTCAAGTTTATGGTGTTGAAAGACTAAGGCAAGTTGATGAGTTGCTTAAATTTCTTAAAGCATCAGGCTTCACTTCAACTGATGAAAATCTGTTTGAAAAATTACAAGATGAAACTATTAGTTCGTTTGATGGAACTGTACCAATCGGAAAGGAAAGCAATTGTATCAATCCGAGGTGGATTTATTCTGTAACCAGTTGGCCGGTTGGAATTGAGGACCCTTATAAATCTGAAGAGCCAGTGCGGATTGAAATTGAGTTCCCACAATACATGCAAGCTAAGAAACAACTTGAATTCTGGGATGATCTTAAAAGCAGCTTATTCAAAATTGGTTTTATTGATGCTGTTTCTTATAACCCAGAATTGTTCACACGAATTACTGGAAATCTCATCGGGAAATCATTGCCCATCATTGATACCAAAATATTTCCCGAAGCATTAAAAACCGCTGGTGTTTTGGTAACTCCTTTTGCTTTCCCCCGTGTTGTCAAGGTTCATCCTGATTGGCCATTGGTAAAGGCGAGAGTTATTGAAGACATCAAAGAAAATTCTTTGCGAAAAATGAGCCCTGCTGCAAGAAAAAAATTGGAAGCTACTGATCAGAAACTTGAAAAATGGCTGCTGGTTTTAAATCATCAACCTCCTGGCCCTAACGAAATAAATGAACTATTCTCCAATCTGAATGATGCCGTTGTTGAAGGTGCCAATGGAGCTTTATTTGAAATCCTTGCAACCCCTGCTTCCATCAAAAATCTTGCAGCACTTCCATCGGTTATGTTTGTTACCACTGCTGAAACCCAAATTAAAACAAATTACTCGATCAAGCAGAATAATCTGTTGAATATGTTTTCTAATGAAGGGGCATCGCAACCAGCGCGTAATTTGCGTGGAGTTGGGGCACCAGCATCAATTGCAATTGTTGGGACTGAATTTTTAGGGTGGGAAAAAGCTTTTAGCGAAATTCAAACACATGCCGAATTAGTTGATCTTACGCGAACTCGAGATTTCGCAATGGAAGAAATGCCGTATTCAAAAAACCAAGAAAACATCGGGTTTCATACAAAAAAAGCACTTGAAATAGCCAATATATATCCTGGTACTAAAATCGTGCTGGTAAGAATTGATCCTGCAATTCCAACAATGTTAGATGAGGTTGCTGGGTTTGCTAACCGTGATTTAAAAGCTTCTTATGCTTTGTTAAGTCGTTATTCTGAAACTGATGTTTCTAAAAGGTTTCTTCAGGGGCTTAACCAATACCTTCAATCTGAAAGAAGATTTTTAATTGATCAATTTGGCGAAGAACCTGAAATTGTAAAACGAAGGGAAGTTTATAAAGAAAATAAAGCTAAATGGGATAAGGATAACTTTGAACTTCATGAAAAAATCAATCGTATTCTGAAACTCCGCGAGCAATTGATGGAGTTCAAATCACACAAATTATTTGTTGTTCTAGAAAACGTTTCATCCCAACTTCCTGCATATCAGAATTTGGCCCTTTCTTTGTTTTCAGATGATTCAAAATTTAAAACTGCGGCTTGGCTTATGCCCGATTCTTTATTCGAGCGAGTTTCATGGCGTGGGGCCTTTTCTGATTCTAATCACAATGGAATGATGGAATTTCGAAATAGTAAATCAAATGACAAATGGCGTGATGAAAGACTCGCCATTCAATTTGAAAAAGATGGAAAAATCCTTGATAAAATTCCACAAGGGAAAAAGATCAGATTTCGGGTTCGTTGGCGGGAAGGGGTCGAGTGGTCAACAACTATGGTTGAGGGCGAAACCGCCCCGAAGGCTAAAGCTAAGCTTAATATTTTATTGCTTTTAAATGAGAAGCCTTTACCAGGTCGTAATCTTGCGGACCAATTTTCCGTAGTTAAAGAAACTGGAATTGATCCTTTTTGCATTTTTCGAAGCAAAACCTTTGCTATTTTTGAACACTTAATCGAATTGGATTCCCCAATTGAAGGAGTGTATGCACTTTCAATTGAAGGTAAAGTCCCTAATAGAAACGACTTAAGTCCGTTAGATTCTCATAAGGTTACTGAGATTTTTCCTGAAATTACTTTCGAATCTTTTGAGCCAGGAACCAGAATTAATATCGGGAATTAATGCAACTTAAAGGTAAGTCTCGACTTATTGTGTTTAAAACGATGGCAGAACAGTATAAATCAGCTAAGATGAGTTTTTGTATTGAATTGATACTGACTTGCACTTGTTTCTAATTTGGTTGGTGAAAATGTGAAAAAAGCGATTATCAGCGATATTCATGGAAATATTGAAGCATTTCGTAATGTACTCGAGGACATCAAATCTCAAGGTGTTGACGAGATTTATTGCCTAGGCGATGTTGTGGGATATGGCCCTAACCCTTGTGAATGTGTCGATTTAGTCATGAATTGCAAGGTGGCTCTCTTAGGAAACCATGATCAGGGAGCATTATTTGATCCTGACGGGTTTAATCCTTCGGCCGAGCGTGCTATTTTTTGGACAAGAAAACAATTAGAGACTGGGGGTTCCCCTGAGGAACGCTCCAAACGCTGGAATTTTCTTTCTGCTCGCCCTCGCTTGCACCGTGAAGAAGAACTCCTTTTTGTTCATGGTTCTGCTCGAAATCCTTTAAATGAATATGTTTTTCCAGAAGATATTTATAACAACAGAAAAATGGAAAGAATATTTTCCCTTGTTGGAAAATACTGTTTTCAAGGCCACACTCATGTGCCTGGAATTTTTGTGCAGCAGGAAGGTACCGATCTTTATCAATTTCAAAGCCCAGAAGAATTCGATTTCTCCTATTTGTTAGATAATCGTAAAACCCTTTGTAATGTGGGTTCGGTGGGCCAACCTCGCGATAGCAATCCAAAATCTTGTTATGTAATTCTTGAAAATAATCGAATCAGTTATCGCAGAGTGCCCTATGACTTTGAGGTTACTGCTAAAAAGATCTATGCGATTCCCGAGTTAGAAAATTTTCTTGGTGATCGTCTTAAAGAAGGTCGCTAGTTTAAGCATAGGCGAATTCCTATTCTTTTTTTTCCTTAAATCCATTCAATATAAATATGAAGAATAATAAGAATTTCCTTTTGTTTTTTACAGCATCTTTCCTGCTTTTTGCAGCATGGATTCAAATCCGTGAGTCCCTTTGGCCTGCCCCTAAAAAAAAACCTGAAGTTACTGAACCTTTTGTTGGAAAACCCCCAATCAAATTAATTGATAATGTTAATGATAATGGTTTGTTTCTTGCTCCTTTCAAAGAGCGTGGAAATTTCGTAACCCTTGGCAGCGAAGATTCTTCATCAGGTTTCCATTTGGGAATTACTTTTGATTCATTTGGCGCTTGTGTACGCAAAGTGGTACTTAATAAATTTCAGCAAGCGGATAATCTTGGCAGACCTGTTTGGGTTAATCAAACTGAGAAAAAACCTAAAAGTCTGGATTTAATGCCTCTAGAATCCCGCTGGCATGCTGGCGCAAATTACCTCTACCATTTTGATTTTAAAGATCAATTTGGCGACCAACCTATGGATCTTTTAGGGAAAACTGATTGGAAAATCGTTTCTGGCCCCACCGAAGAAGTTGATTCCAGAGGGATCTCTTCTCAAAAACTTGTTTTTGAAACGAAATTGCAAAACATTCTTATTTCTAAAACTTATACTCTTTCGAAGAATGATTATCATGTTGGCATGGAATTGGTTTTTTCTACTGACGAAACGGCTGTTATTCCTTTTCGATACCAAGTTACAGGCCCTAGAAGTCTTCCTGTTGAAGGTGATTGGTATACGAATATTTTTAGAAATGCTTTAATTGCACAAGTTGATGACCGAAATAATGTTTATCGCGATCTTCAGGATGGCAGACAGATTGCTAGTTGGATGGGCGGAAGTGAAGTTCTTGTAAATAATCAGTTAAACCATTGGTTTCGGTATGCTGGCGTTGCTATCCAGTATTTTTCTTCAATGGTTGTTGTTGATGAAAATCAGCCTGATCAAAAAATTATTGAAAAAGTGCGTCCCACACTCGATGCAACTTTTGCACGGGGGATTATTTCTAAAATTGATCCAGTAAATCGAAGCCTTAATCTTCGTGTTGATGGTAAAGATGAAACTTTTTGGTTTGATAGTAAAGAGTCTTTCGAGAAGATGGAGTCTCAGTTTGGATTAGGCAGACAAATAGCAATTTATTATCGGCATATTGCCACTCCTGATAAAAAGCCCATGTACGCTGTCATAGATGTTCGGAAAGAAACTCAGGCACAACCATTATTTGATAATGATATTACCGTAAGGCTTACTTCCAAGCAGTTTAATCTTGTTGCAGGAAAACCTGTGACTCATAAATATTTGCTTTATAATGGGCCGGTTAAAACAAGTTTGCTAGGTGATTTTAGCAATAACGCAATGGTTAATTCTGATCAGGTTGCCCGATATACAAATAAGCTCGGGTTAAACACCATGACTGATTATCAATCCCCTGGTTGGATTGGAAATTTTTGTGCTTCTATTTTTTGGACTGATATTGTTATTAAGTGCACAAACATGATGCATTGGATTTTGTGGAAAGTTTATCTTATCCTCCCTAACTTTGGCCTTTGTATCATTTTTCTTACCATTCTTATTCGTGGTCTGATGTTTCCTTTAAGCAGGAAGCAAGCAATCATGAGTATTAAGATGCAAGAACTTGCCCCTGAGTTAAAAAAGATGCAGGAAAAATTGAAGGGAGATAAGCAAGCGATTGGCTTGGCCCAAATGGAATTATACCGCAAATATAATGTCAACCCTTTTGGCACTTGTTGGGTAGTTTTAATTCAAATGCCCGTTTTTATGGGGCTTTATTTTGCCTTGCAAGAAAGTATCCATTTTCGTCTTGCCACTTTCTGGCCTACTTGGATTATCAACCTAGCTGCACCAGATATGCTCATTAATTGGGGCGCATCAATTCCTCTAATCAGTAATCCAGAAGATTATGGAGGCTTTTTTTATCTTGGGCCTTATTTTAACCTTCTTCCAATTTTTGCTATTAGCTTGATGGTTTTACAGCAAAAAATGTTTACTCCCCCTCCTACGGATGAGCAACAAGAAGCACAGCAAAAAATGATGACCTATATGATGGTCTTTATGGGTTTTATGTTTTACAAGGTTGCTGCTGGCCTTTGCATTTATTTTATTGCTAGCAGTTTGTGGGGCCTTGCTGAAAGAAAATTGCTGCCTAAAACCAAAACTGGGCAACAGCCTTTATTAGCATCGGCCAATGGCGCCGATATTTCCAAATTAGATTCCAATAACAATGGGAAGTCTGCTAAAAATTTACGAAAAGAACTAGCGAATAAAGCTTTAGAAAAAAGTAATACCGAAAAAACTGCTCTCGACCGTTGGCGTGATTGGTTTAATGATATTCTTAAACAAGCCGAGAAAAAATAACCCATGTTTGGGGTTACCTATTTTGAAACGGGAAATACTTCTTTCACATGACTTGATTTGCGCTTGCTCTTCTCCTGCGGGTTATGGTGCTAGGCAGATTATTCGTATTACTGGCGATAGAGCCTTGGATTGCGTGTCTTCTTTTCTTCATTTTAAAATACCCGTCCTAAGCATTTCTAATGGGCTTATTCCTGCCATTTTTCCTTTAGATGTTTTTCGTTCGGTTGAAATTGATTTTTATTTTTGGAAATCTCCTGCTTCTTACACCGGCCAAGATGTTATCGAATTACACCTTATTTCTAATTCTTGGATTGTTGACTTAGTATTTTCAAAACTCTTTGAATGTGGCTTCAGGCTTGCTAAACCTGGGGAGTTCACCCTCCGTGCTTTTCTAAATGGTAAAGTTGATATTGCTCAAGTGGATGCAATTCATCAGGTAATCGAAGCTTCTACTCAAGATGTGCTTTACAAAGCCCTAGGCAAACTTGCTGGGGGTGTTTTTGATCCCTTGCACAAGGTTAAAGATGATTTACTTAATCTTCTTGCAGATGTTGAGGCTAATCTAGATTTTTCAACTGAAGACATTCTGATTATCAGTTCTGATGCGATACTTAAAACAATTGGAGATATGCTTGCCCAAATAATTGTTTTGGTCAAAAAACTTCAGTCGCGAGGAGTTGGCGATGAAAAAATTCGAGTTATAATTGTTGGTCCTCCGAATGCTGGTAAATCTTCATTGTTCAATATTTTAGTTAGTGGGCAAAAATCTCTTGTTAGCCCGATTCCAGGTACTACCCGAGATATGGTTACTTCCAGGATTGATTGGGATGATTCATTTTTCGAGCTTGTTGATGCGCCTGGCATTGAAGATGGACGGGATTTTATTGAGCAACAGGCTCAGAATTTAGCAGTTAAAGAGATAAGTCTTGCGGATGTTATTGTTTATTGTGCGGATAAGGATCATCAGCAAGTTTTAGGTCTTTTTTTAATGGCTGATGAAAAATCAATGCTTAAAGTTGCTACTAAAATTGATGTTTCCATGGGGCCTGATGATTGGATTCATACTAGTTCTGTCACATCTCATGGTATCGAACTTTTAAAGAAAAATATAATTGAACTTGTACATCAAAAAAATGGTTCTGCATCTGCTTCAGGCCTTGCTAGAATAAATGGGTATGCCAATCTGTGTCTTGATAATTTACGCAGGGCTCATCATTGTGTTCTTTTTGAAGAACCTTTGGAGATTTTAGCTTTAGAGTTAAGGGAAGCAATTGAGAATTTAGGCCAGATTACCGGGCATGTTTTTACGGATGATCTTTTAGATCGCATGTTTAGTCGATTTTGTGTTGGAAAATAATTGGTACTTGTTTCAACTTAGCTTATGTTTGTGTTTGGGATGATGTTTATTTTCGTATATACTTCAAGCTATGGAAGATTC
>Ga0209829_10000411_pt1 | contig 39981 bp, 40 predicted proteins | sample C_140205_EF_Meta_FD_187311 | JGI IMG/M metagenome (GOLD analysis project Ga0209829, IMG submission 187311) | Freshwater microbial communities from Lake Croche, Canada to study carbon cycling - C_140205_EF_MetaG (SPAdes) (version 2) | ecosystem: Environmental > Aquatic > Freshwater > Lake...
CATTAGCCGACCCGTGCCGCCTTGCAAGAGTTTTCTCAAAAAAAATCGCACCCCTCTTTTTTACGTTTTCCTTAGGGAAAACACCGTTTTTACAGTCCAACTCCCGGGCACCTGCAAAATCCAACCGCCCTCCGTCGCACTTTTCTCGCTCCACTTCCTCTGTTTTTGCACGCGGCGCCGTAATTCATGCCGCACTTCGCCCCCCGCTTCCCAAACTCCTGTCCTTCTATTCTCAAATTCCCTCTGCGGTCCTGATTCCCTGCCTTCTACGTTTTTCGCCAGCACAATCCACCTTGGCCATCAAGCCCACTGGCGGCCCTCCATCCTCAATTCTAACCTCGCAAGCTGTCCCGGTTTAACGCATCTTAATTTCAATGGCTGACAACTCCGATCCCAAGCCTCCCGGCGAAACCCAATCCCGCCCCCACCAGCGGCGCGCCCGCTATCGTGGAACCCACCCTCGTACTTTCAGCGAGAAATACAAAGAACATGCCCCAGAACGCTACGCCACGACTGTTGCCAAAGTGCTGGCATCCGGCAAAACACCTGCCGGAACCCACCGGCCTATCATGGTCGCGGAGATTCTCTCCGTCTTGGCGCCCAGCCCCGGCAAAATAGCCATTGATGTCACGCTTGGACACGGGGGGCACACGCTGGAAATCCTTCCCCTCCTGCGGCCAGGCGGGCGTTTGGCAGGTCTGGATGCCGATCCGATTGAACTGCCAAAGACCGAATCCCGGATTCGCGCGCTCGGTTATGGCCCCGAGGTTTTCACGGCGCACCGGAGTAATTTCGCCGGTCTTCCAAAGGTTCTCGCACAAGCGGGGCTGCCCGGTGCGGATCTGCTTCTTGCCGATCTGGGCGTGAGCTCAATGCAGATTGATGATCCGTCTCGCGGATTCTCCCTGAAATTGAACGGTCCACTGGACATGCGCATGAATCCGCATCGCGGCCAATCGGCAGCGAGTCTGCTGGCTAAGATCCAAGCCGACGCTCTGGCACAGCTTTTGACTGAAGCGTCTGACGAACCGCTCGCCCTAGAGCTGGGCCAAGCCTTGGCGGGCAGGACGCTGGGCACCACTGTTGCCTTGGCTGCCGCGGTCCGAGCGGCCCTGCCCCGGCTCAATGCCGACGGCCTTGATTTAACAATCCGACGGGTTTTTCAGGCGCTGAGAATCGCCGTTAATGACGAGTTTTCCGCCTTGGACACCCTGCTGCGGCATCTGCCGGCGTGCCTGAATCCCGGCGGCCGCGTCGCCATTCTCACGTTCCATTCCGGCGAGGATCGCCGTGTAAAAAAGGCATTCGCCGCGGGACTTCAGGACAACACTTATTCGAGTATCTGCCACGATGTGGTGCGCCCCACGACGGAAGAGCGCAACTCCAACCCCCGTTCCAGCCCCGCCAAAATGCGCTGGGCCATCCGTTCTCTATGAAATCCTCACACACCACCAAGCCCACGCCAGCACCCACCGCAGTCCGGACCCGCCTCAAACTGCAGCAAGGCCAGATATGGAAGCAGGGCGGGGTCTACTTTCGCATCGTCCGCTCCGAGCGGTTGCAAGTGGACTACAAGGAGATGACAAACCCGAACAGCAAGCGGGGCCAGCACCTGCAGGCGAGCAAAAAGGAATTTTGCCGCCTTCTCAAGGGAGCGACCCTCATGACCGCACAGGAACTCTTTCTGGCTCCGCCCGAGTAAACGGGTCGGCGTGGTTCAAACAACAGGGCACCGCAACCATCGCCCAGGCGCGGCCTCCAGCAGTTCGGGATTGGTCTCCCGGCAGGCTGGCCTGGCGATGGGACAACGCGGCGCAAAGCGGCACCCCGGCGCGAAATGACCCGCCCGGGGAACATTCCCCGGAATCGTTGGCAGCCGCGCCGCCACCCCTCCGAGTCTGGGCACAGAATCCATCAAGGCCCTCGTGTAGGGATGCAGGGGACGGCGCAGGATCTCCCGCGCTGACGCCATCTCAACGATCTGCCCCGCATACATGACCGCCACACGATCGGCGATATCCCCGACGATGCCCAAGTTGTGAGTGATGAGCAGAATCGCCATGCCCAGCCGCTGCTTGAGGCCTTGCAGCAGACCCAAAATCTGAGCCTGAATGGTGACATCCAGCGCTGTGGTCGGCTCATCGGCCACCAGCAGCTCCGGCTCGCTCGCCAAAGCCATGGCAATCATCACACGCTGCTGCATCCCGCCCGACATCTCGAACGGGTAGCTGGCCGTCCGCGCTTCGGGTGCGGGAATCCCCACCAGTTTCAACAGGCGGACAACCTCATCCATCGTCGCCTTCTCCGGCCGATGTAATTTGAGCATCTCCCGGATCTGGCGGCCGATGCGGAAAACCGGATTAAGAGCCGCTCCGGGCTCCTGAAAAACATAGCCCACGACACCACCGCGGATTTCCCGCAGTTCTTCCCGGTCCATTTTGAACACATCGCGACCATGGAGCAAAATCTCGCCGCCGGCATAGCGGGCGGGCGGCGTGGGCACCAGTCGTGCAATCGAATGCGCCGTCACGCTCTTGCCGCAGCCACTCTCGCCGACCAAACAAACCGTTTCACCCGCGCCCACCGTCAACGACACCCCGTCCACAGCTCGGAGTTGGGAGTCCCCGGACTGAAAATCGATCTTGAGGTTCTTGATTTCGAGCAGTGTCATCTTGCGGCGCGCGGTGAGGATGTCCAGATCATGGGCGATTGGACACTCCAATCTTTCACTGTGGGCTCCCAAAGTTGGAAAAGGGTGAAACTGCGGGTTACGGGAAAAACCCGACTGACTCCCGGCCTGGCCCGCGTTCCAACGCGTGAGCTCCCCGTTCTCATTTCGGCGTCCGGTCGCGACGCCGCCTCAAGCATCCAACAAAAAACCACGGCCTGCGCCGTGGTTTGAGAAGCGGTGAAACGCGGAACGGTTGCTATTTCGCCAAAAGTTCGGCTACCAAACTCTTCTCCTCCTTTAACTCCGCTTCGGTCGCGCCGATCTTGGACTTGCTGAAGTCGTTGAGCGGAACGTTCTGCACAATCTCCCATTTCCTGCCATCCGTGCGGATGGGATAACTAAAGATCAGCCCCTTCTCGATTCCATAATCCCCCGGGGTGCAAACACCGACACTGAACCAATCGCCGGCCTTGGTGGGCGTGGTGAGGTTGCGGACGGTGTCCACCACGGCATTGGCGGCGCTGGCGGCGCTGCTCAAGCCGCGGGCCTTTATAATAGCCGCACCGCGCTGCTGAACGGTGGTGATGAAATCCTTCTCCAGCCATTCGCGGTGGCCAATGACGTCCGTAAGCGGGCGGCCATGGATTTTGCCGTTGAAAAAATCCGGATACATGGTGGCGCTATGATTGCCCCAGATGGCGAGATTACTGATGGCCGTGACATCCACGCCGGCTTTTTTGGCGAGCTGGGTTTTGGCGCGGTTTTCATCCAGCATCGTCATGGCAAAAAAACGGTCACCGGGGACGCCGGGCGCGTTGTTCATGGCAATGAGCGAATTGGTGTTGCAGGGGTTGCCCACCACCAGCACGCGAACGTCACCGGCGGCGTTCTTGGCAATGGCCTGGCCTTGGCCGGTGAAGATTTTCCCGTTGATGCCCAGAAGATCCTTGCGCTCCATCCCGGCTTTGCGCGGCACAGCGCCGACCAGCAGCGCCCAGTTCACCCCCTTGAATCCCTCCTCCAGACTGGATGTGGCCACAATGCCTTTGAGCAGAGGAAACGCGCAGTCATCCAACTCCATACACACGCCCTGCAGGGCGGTGAGCGCCCTTTCATCGGGCACTTCGATGAGGTGGAGGATGACCGACTGGTTCGGTCCGAACATGGCGCCGGAGGCGATCCGGAACAGGAGTGAATAACCGATCTGTCCGGCGGCACCGGTGATCGCGACTCGGATGGGGGCAGTGTTCATAAAATAATTTTCAAAAAGTATGGCGGTAGGATCCGCGCCACGCAAGCGCGGAGCGAGCGGGATTGCGCCGAGGCCGGTGGCGTAAGCCCACCAGCTCCACCGGGATAAAGGGTTGGGGGACAATGCTCCCGACCCGGCGGCGGGTCATACCGCCCGGGACCGCGGATTGGCCGCCGTGCTTCACTCCTCGAACAAGGCCTGGGCGAACTGTTTGGCGTCGAAGGGCTGCAGATCGTCAGGCTGTTCGCCCAGTCCGATGAACTTGATGGGCAGACCCAGTTCCTTTTGGATGGCGACAACCATGCCGCCTTTGCTGGTTCCATCGAGCTTGGTCACGATGATGCCGGTGAGGGGCACGGCCTTGTTGAATTCCCGGGCCTGATTCAACGCGTTCATGCCGGTGCTGCCGTCCAGCACGAGCAAGACTTCGTGCGGCGCGCCGGCCACCTGCTTGCCGATCACCCGATGAAGCTTGTGCAGTTCCTGCATCAGATTGTGCTTGGTGTGCAGTCGCCCCGCAGTGTCGATGAACAGATAGTCCGCCTTCCGGGCATGGGCGGCGGTGACGGCATCGTGGGCGACGGAGGCGGCGTCGGCACCGTAGGAACCGGCGATGACCTCGACCTTGAGCCGGGCGCCCCAAAGTTTGAGCTGTTCGATGGCGGCGGCGCGAAAGGTGTCACAGGCCGCGAGTAGGACCGTGCGGTTCTGCGCTTGAATGAGATGGGCCAGCTTGGCGGCGGTGGTGGTCTTGCCGGTGCCGTTCACGCCCACAATCGAAACGATGGTCGGGCCGCTGGCCGCGCGCACCAAATCGGGCTTGTTCGCAGCCAGACTTCGCTCTATTTCCGCACCCGCAATGGCAAGATAATCCGGCCCGCCGCTGCCCTGGGATTCATAGGCCTGTTTGACAGCGGCGATAATTTGCGCCGTCATCGCCATGCCCAGATCGGCGGCGATCAGGGCGTGCTCGATCTCCTCCAGGGACTCGGCGGTGAGTTTGGGCGAGCGAGTGACGATGCGTTTGATCTCGTGAACCAGCTTGCTGTGTGTTTTGGCCAGACCGGCCTTGAACTTGGCGAAGAGTCCCATGGGAAAAAATCAACTGCGCAATCAGGCAAATACAACCCTGCCGGGGGCGGCAACCAGGAGGAAAACCACTCCGTTTTTATTGATTCGCATTGGAAAGAGTCGTCTTCCGCTCGGCCAGCTTGGCCTTGAGCTTTTCAACATGGTCATACGGCAACCGCATCGTCCCGATCAGCGGCTTGCCCTTGCTCATGCCATGACAGTCGGAACCGCCGGTGACAAGCAGCCGGTATTTAGCCGCCAGCGCGAGATAATTACGCGCCATCGAGGGCGTGTGCTTGGTATGAAAACATTCAATCCCGTCCATCCCGGCACGCACCAGCCCGGGAATCACATCATCTGTGCGATTCAGCCCGGGATGGGCCATCACCGCCACGCCTCCGGCCTGATGGATGAGCTCCATGCCTTCCAAGGCGGACATGCGGGCCTTGGGGACCCAAGCCGGGCGGTTTTTCTTGAGAAAACGCTCGAACGCCTCGTCCAGATTGGCAACAAAACCGGCCTGAGCCAAGGCTCGGGCCACATGCGGCCGGCCGGGCGACTGGCAGTTGGCAAGGCTGAAAACCGCCTCGACCTGCAGCGGAATGTTCAGCTCGTTGAGGCGCGCCACCATCTCGTGGATCCGCTGCTGACGCACCGCCTGGAATTTTGAGATCTCCGCCAACAGTTTGGGATTGAGCGGATCGAAACCGTAGCCGAGCAGATGAATCTCGTTGCCGTTCTGCTCGGCGGTGAGTTCCGTGCCGGTGATAAACTCGATGTTCACCGCCGCACAAGCCCGGGCCGCACGCTCGCAGCCCTCGACCGTGTCATGATCGGTCAGGGAAATCCCGGACAGCTTGTGCCTGGCCGCCTGCGCCACCAACTCCTCCGGCGAATAGGTGCCGTCGGAAAAATTCGTGTGTAAATGGAGGTCGGCAAACATCAGGTCACAATCCTCGCAGGCCTCATCATTTCGCCTTTGATCCTGTCGAGCAGGCCGTTGACAAACTTGCCGCTATCCTGGGTGGAGAACTTCTTGGCGATATCCACCGCCTCATTAATGCTGACAATGGGGGGGATGTCCTGCCGGTGAAGCATCTCATAGATGGCCAGCCGCAGGATGTTGCGGTCGACGGCGGCAATCCGGTGCAGATCCCAGTTTTTCGCGTGCTTGACGATGAGCTCGTCGGCCTGGGCCCGGTGTTCCAACGCGCCGCGAATGAGCGGTTCGGCAAACAACCGCAAAGCGGCCTCATCAGCGGTGGGAGGAGGCAGATGGACCGTTTCGTTCCACTTGGCCGGCCCCTTTTCATCGGCGATGCACGCCGCGCGCTGCGTGTGCCAGAACTCATCCAAGGCCTCCTCCAGTTTTTCCGGCGGATTCAAATCATACTCGAACAAAAACTGAACAGCGCGTTCGCGCGCCTCGCGTCTCTTACCCATAGCGGAGCATCATGCCTTAAATCGAAGCGGGGGAAAACAAAATCTTCAAACCACGCCGCGCGCCGCGGCTTGAACTGCCCACTCAGGCCGGCTAGCATAAGCCTTATGCCAGCTCCAACTGCGGCCAAGCTTGCCAAACTGCCCTTCTACATCGGCAACCTCCTCATGCTCGAGGCGGCCTTCATCTTGATTTTCCAGAGCCGTTCCCCGATCGATTTCTGGGAACTGCTGCTCTGCATCCTCTGCGTGGCCATTGGAAGCATCCTGGGGGTCTGGCCTTTCGTCTTGGAATACCGCGCCGCCATCCGGATGGCGGAAACCGGGGCCGCCGCCGACACGGCCGCGAAACTAAAAAGCCTTGAGCCGCTCGCGGCACAGATCGCCCAAACCACCAGCCAATGGCAGACCATCCGGGAAGCCGCCGACAAAACCGGCGCCGCCGCCCAATCCATCGCGGAGCGCGTCGCAGCCGAGGTGAAAAACTTCAACACCCTTCTCCAAAACTCCAATGACGGCGAGAAAGCCGCCCTGCGGCTTGAGGTGGAAAAACTGCGCCGGGCGGAAACCGACTGGCTCCAAGTTGCCGTGCGGATGCTCGATCACACTCACGCCTTTCAGCGCGGCGCCCGGCAGTCAGGCCAGCCCATTCTGATCGAACAGACCGGCCGGCTTCAATCAAGCTGCTTGGAGGCCGCGCGGCGTGTGGGACTGGCCCCCTTTGGGGGCGAGGCCGGAGAAAAATTCGATCCGAACCGCCACCGACTTGCCGATGGTGCCGTCCTGCCTGCGGAAAACCCAGTCATAGCCGAGACTCTGGCCAACGGATATTCCTATCAGGGAAAACAACTCCGCCCAGCCTTGGTTTCCCTGCAACCCTCCGGCCAGCTCTCCTCCCCGCCGCCGCCTCCTGAAGCGACACCTGCCTCGACACCAACCAAAGGGGCTGTAGGATCCAAGAAGATCACGGGCCAAGGGGCCTTGCTCCTGCACCGCGACTGAGAACCCAACCCGAGCGATTGCAGCGGCAAAATCCAAACCTGAACCGCAGATATTTCCGGCAAAGAACCAGCCCAGTCCGGCGACGCCGAAACCGACAGGATGGGCCCGAGCGGGCTTAACCAAAGCAACGGCCCAAGTTGCGGGTCCCTCATCGAATGATTCATTGAACGATGCGAGAAAACTTGGGCCGGCAATTAGCCCGGGGCCGCCCCTTTCCAGACCATGATTGGGAACCGGCCGCAACATCGCCGGTTCCCAATGGATTCCCCGGACCCGGAAGGGGTCCAGACAGGCGGGCTAGACCTCAACGGTCTTGCCGGGTTCGGGCTGGACGACCTTGATTTTAGGATGTCGGGCGTGGATCTGTTCAGCGAACCACTGGCGGGCTTCGGCCTCGCCATGCCCGAGCAACACGGTCCGGGGCTCAACCCGGCCGACGAAATCCAACAATTCCTCCCGGTTGGCATGGGCAGTGAGATCAAATTCCTGAATCTCGCATTTGCGCGTAGCCTCCCCGCCAGTCGCACTGAACACGAAAGTGTCCCCGTCCTTGGCCGCCCGGAGCCGTCCGCCCGGGGTTTCGGGATCGGTGTAACCGACGAAAAAGATGGCGTGCCGGGGATCGCCCATCATGCGCAGGGCCATGTCATGGGCGGCGGTCTTCTCGCTCATCATTCCGGCGGTGAGCACAAAAATATGAGCGCCGCTGAGTTTCATCTTCTCGGCTTTTTTCGGATCCAGAACGACAAGGTTCAGTGCTTCGTTGAGCTGAAGATTGGGGTGCTGGCGATGCGCCCGGTGCGATTCGAGGTCGTAGATCTCCGTAAACACGCGACCCAAGCCGCCGATATAAACGGGTTGCGGCTTGAGCTTGCCCTCGCGCATGAGCAGCGCCAACAGGGCGAGAATCTCCTGGGTGCGGCCCAAAGCGAAGGAGGGGATCAAAACGGAACCCTTGCGCTGGATGACCCGTTGCAGACAGGCGCTCAGCCTCTCGATTTCCTTTTCCCGAGAGAACCCGGCCGGCACCCCGCGACCGCCGCGGGTGGTTTCCATGATCAGCACGTCGGCTCGAACGCCCTCGAAACGGGCACTGCGCAAAATGGTCTGATCGTGAAAACACACGTCACCGGTATAAAACAGGCTCTCCTTCTTGCCGCGGACCAGCACGCCGGCCGAGCCCAAGGTGTGGCCGGCATCGAAAAACTCGAGGGTCGGCGAGATGTGGCCCGCCCGCGTTTTATGAAATGCAGCCCATTCGATTTGTCGGTTGTATTTGAACCCCTGAAAAAGCGGGGCGATTTCGTCCACCTCGTCGTGGGTGTAGAGGGGATATTCGCGGATGCCCAGCTCCTCGCGCTGGCGGGTCATCACGTTGACGGAATTGTGCAACACCCGCTCGACGATGAAATAGCTCAGTTCGGGCATCAGCACGTGGGCCTTGGGGAACTGGCGCAACGCCACCGGCAGGGAACCAACGTGATCATGATGGCAGTGGGTGATTACAACGGAGTCCACGTCCTTGTTCTTGGCCAGACCGTAGAGCGGGAGGCTGTCCCGCCCTTCACGTTTGGGGTGGGTGCCCGCGTCAAGCAGCAGGCCGTGTCCGTCTGTTTCCACCAGCCAAGAGCTGGCGCCAATACCCGAGTCGGGATTGAGATTTGTAATACGCATAAAATAAAATCGGCGGCAGTGCCGCAAGTTCGACCTCAACCGGAAGACCCGGCCGCAGGTGTTTGCATGGATCAAGGCTTATTGAGCCCCCTTGCAATGGGACAGCATCCACTACTTTTCCGCGCCGCCAAGCCTTTTTTTCGCAAGCGCAAACATCAACGCCTGCGGACTCTCATACCGGCTGAACCCGGCCGGAGCCTCAAAGCGCCGTGAATCCGGGCGCAGAATCTGAATTTGAGAAAGCTTCAGCAGGGCTGTGTTCCCACCCTCCTTCATCTGGATTTGAACTGGAAACCCTTTTAAATCCCCGGCGTTCCAAGTCACCGCCTCCAGCAACACAGCCCCGCTCTTGCTTTTCAGGAGAAGAATGTTTTTAGCGCACACATGCCCGTCCACCACCGCCTTTTCCGGCGACCGCTTCCCCGCCCGCACGCTGGCACCGGCCGCCGCCAAATCTTCAGACGACAGCGGCATCGAGACATAGCTTCTCGAATCCGGGTAGAGGATGAGCATGTCCTTTTTGTCCGGGCGCACGATGACGGCCAGCCGGCTCAAGCCGAATTGTTGCAACCCGGCCACTGCCCCGGCGGGGACCAACCCGCTCTGGATTTGCGCCATGTCCAGATCCATCCGCAAGCGACCGTCCCGAACATCAAAGGTCATGGGCGCTCTCAAGCTTTCCTTTCCCGATGCGTCCGACACCCGAACCCGGGCATTGGCGGTGAAGGCTGTGACACTGCCAAAGAGCTTCAACATGGCCACGCTCATACCGAAAGCGCCCTCGCTGATAGGCAGCTGGGCGAGGGCGGACGAGCCCGTAAAAACCACAAGCCACAGGGCAATCAACCCGGCGCTGCCAAATCCTTTCATTCTGTTCATCGCTTGCATCATTTTGGATCGTCAGGCCTGGCTCAATCATAACGATGGATGGCCGGAGAAGGTAGTCCCAATGTTCGTGGCGTGAGGATCTGCCCAGAGCCCAAGCGGCATGAACGCCGCGCGCCGGGGGCGCAACACCATCAGCGAATTTTCCCGCCTCCAGACCTTTATGCCAATGCTTACCGACAAAACCTCTGCAATCGCGGCACGATCCGGGGCGGCAACATCAGGACGCTCTTTGAGCGCCGGCATCATTTCCATTGGAATTTAAAAGGATTCGGGCTAGATTTTGCCCCATTAAACCGGTAAACCGCCCCATTCAAAAAAGTGTCATGACACCTCACCAGCGCTGCGACAAACCCATTTTTCTGCTTTCCTGCCTTTTGCTGGCAACGATCGGGCCGGCATCAGCCCAAAAAGTGCCGGTGATGGAAAAAACCCTGTCCAACGGGCTGCGCCTGCTACTGGTGGAACGTCATGACGAACCGACCATCGCCGGCGGCTGGGTGGCGCATGTCGGCAGCTCCAATGAAAAGCCCGGCATGACTGGTATCGCCCATCTCTTCGAGCACATGATGTTCAAGGGCACCCGCACCATCGGCACAAGCGATTACGAGAAGGATCAGGCCATCCTCAAACAGCAGGAGGAGGTCCGGGACGAAATGCGGAGTGAAGAGTGCCAGATGCGCAAGCGGCTGCGCCGGGGTGAAATGGACGACCTTCTCAAACCGGAGGACTGGACGCCGCGCTACCGGGAACTGCAGGCGCGGTTCAAGCAACTGGTGGAGGACGAGCGGAAATTCATCGTTAAAAACGAGTTCGACCGCCTGCTCAGCGGAGCCGGGGCATCTGGAATGAACGCCTTCACCTCCGAAGACATGACGGCCTATTTTGAAACCGTGCCGTCCAACAAACTTGAACTGTGGGCGTGGATGGAATCCGAGCGCATTTTCCATCCGGTCTTCCGCGAGTTTTATTCGGAGCGGGATGTGGTGTTCGAGGAGCGCCGCATGCGGACAGACTCGACGCCGCTGGGAAAATTCCAGGAGCAGTTCAATGCCATGTTCTGGGAGTCCGCCCCCTACAGCTGGCCGACGGTGGGCTGGCCCTCGGACATAGCCGCCATCTCCAAGGCGCAAGCGGACGAGTTTTACGCCACCTTCTACGCCCCGCCAAACATCACGTTAATCCTGGTGGGAGACTTCAAGCCTGAGGCCGCCGAGGCCATGGTGAGAAAATATTTCGAGCGGATCCCCCGGGGCGGCAAGACCGCGCCGGATGTCAAGACGCTGGAGCCCAAACAAATGGCTGAAAAGAGGATGCACGCGGAGGCTGACACCAATCCGCAACTGCAGATCCTCTGGCACACCGTCCCGTTCGGCCACAAGGATTCCTACGCCCTGGAAATCCTCGGTGAACTGCTCTCCAACCGCACCGGCCGGCTCTACAAAAAACTGGTGCTGGGCAGCGGCGTGGCGACCGACGTGGGGGCGGGCCAGAATTCGCAGAAATGGGAAGGCTCCTTCAGTGCCAGTGGCGAGGTGCGCGAGGGGCATAAGCCGGAGGAGGTCGAGCAGGGGATCTACAACTGCCTGGAAACACTCAAGCTGGAACCAGTGCCGGCGTCGGAGCTGCAGAAAGTGAAAAACAACTTCGCCGCCGCCGAATACCGCCGGCTCTCAGCCAACTCCCCCATCCTCATGCACCTGATCGAAAACGACGGTTTGGGCGACTGGCGCGAGATCAACGAGGCCGGGCCAAAATTCCAAGCCGTCACCGCCGCCGAAGTGGCGCGCGTGGCGGGAAAATATCTGACCCCCGAAAACCGGACGGTGGCCGTCTACACACGCAAAGCGGGAACCGCACCAAAAACAGCAGCCAAGAAATAACCCGCCACCGGACATCCCCCACCCATTCCAAACCCTTCCGCTCATGAAAAAAATCCAGACGACCGCCTGCGCGCTGACGCTCCTGCTCTGTTCTGCGGGCTTCAGCCTGAAGACAACCGCGCAGGATAACGGCATAGCCGACCGCCCCGAAAAGCTCTCCTTTCCGCCGCTCAACTACGAACCGCCCGCGCAGGCCCGGTTCCGCGTGACGCTTCCCACCGGCCCCATAGCATACGTCCTGCCCGACCGCGAACTGCCTCTGGTCAACATCGCCATCTATGTGAAAACGGGGGAATATCTGGATCCGGCCGGTCAAGAAGGGCTGGCTGATCTGACCGGCTATCTGCTGACCCATAGCGGTACGAAATCCAAATCAGCCGACGCACTGGAGGAACGGCTCGCCTTTCTGGCGGCACACCTGAGCTCCGCCGTCAGCGGCAGCCAGGGCAGCGTGACCCTCAACCTCCTTTCCAAGGATGTGGACGAGGGCTTGGGAATTCTGCGCGAGGTGCTGACGGCGCCGCGGTTTCAGGCCGACAAAATCGAGTTGCGCAAACAGCAACTCCTTCAGGACATGCAGCAGCGCAACGACGATTCCAGCGGGATCGAAGGGCGCGAGGCGGGTTTTCTCGCCTACGGCGAGCACTTCTGGGAAAACCGGCAGCCTACCGCAGCCTCCATCCAGTCCATCACCCCGGCTGATCTCGCCGCCTTTCATCAGGCCTCGTTTTATCCCTCAAACCTCATCGTGGCGGTGAACGGGGACTTTGAGCGCGCTGAAATGATCAGCAAGCTCAACGCGCTTTTCAGCGGCTGGCCGTTTGCGGGCAAACCCCCGGTGGCGGTGCCGACCAACACGGTCTTTGCCGCGCCGGGCGTTTATCTGGTCAACAAGCCCGAAGTCAATCAGGGCCGGGTTTCGATGCTCCTGCCGGGCGTCCGCCGGGACAATCCGGATTACTTCGCCGTGGCGGTGATGAACGACATTTTGGGGGGTGGATTCAACTCACGCATCGTCAACCGGGTTCGTGGCGAAGAGGGGTTGGCCTACGATGCGCATTCCACCTTTGCGGGCGGCACCTATTATCCCCTGACTTTCAGCGTTGGGTTCCAGTCCAAATCACGCACCGTGGGTTATGCGGCCTCGCTGGCCATGGAGGAAATCCGCCGCATCGCCGCCGAACCGGTGAGCGACCAGGAGCTCAACACCTCCAAGCACGGCTTTATCGACCGGTTCCCCCGGGCCTTCGCCACCAAGGGCCAGACCGCGGCAATCTTCGCGCAGGACGAATTCACCGGCCGCTACGCCACCCATCCCGACTATTGGAAAAATTACCGCAGCAGGCTCGCCGCCGTCACCGGGGCGGATGTGCAGCGCGTGGCCAGAAAATATCTCACCTTGGATAAACTGGTCATTCTCGCCGTGGGCAATAAGGAGGAGATGCTTCTCGGCCAACCCGGTCACCCTGTGAAACTCCAGGAACTGACCGGAGGCAAGTTCACCGAATTGCCTCTGCGCGATCCACTGACCATGCGCCCCCTTCCCCTGTCGCCGGCGAAATAGACCGGCCTGAATCGTTGAAGTAAAACAAAAGAAATACCAGTCCCCCATGCCCGCCAAATCAAACAACACCCCCCACCTTTTCCAACCGCTGACAATCAAGTCAATCACCCTGCGCAACCGCATCGGGGTGTCTCCCATGTGCCAATACTCCTCAGAAGACGGACTGGCCAACGACTGGCATCTGGTGCATCTGGGCGCGCGCGCCGCCGGCGGCGCCGGCTTAGTCATCGCGGAGGCCACAGCGGTATCACCGGAAGGCCGGATCACTCCCGGGTGCGCCGGCTTGTGGGCCGACCGGCACGTTGAACCCCTTATCAGGATCAACCGCTTTGTGAGACAGCAGGCAGCCGTGCCAGGCATCCAGATAGGCCACGCTGGACGAAAGGCCTCAGCCGCGCGCCCTTGGGACGGCGGGGCTCACCTGGAGGCGAAAGCGGGAGGCTGGCCCACGCTTGCACCGAGTGCGCTGGCCTTCGGCGCGGAACTGCCCATGGTGCCTCACGCCATGAGCATTGCCGACATTCTCCGGGTTCAAAACGACTTCGTGTCCGCCACACAACGCGCATTGCTGGCCGGCTATGAATGGTTGGAACTCCATTCGGCACACGGATACCTGAGTCACGAATTCCTCTCACCACTGTCCAATCAAAGAACCGACTCCTACGGAGGGGCGTTTGAAAACCGGATCCGGTTCCTCTTGGAAACCACCGAGGCGGTTCGACGGGTCTGGCCGGACCGTCTGCCTTTGGCGGTAAGAATCTCCTGCACCGACTGGGCGCCAGACGGCTGGGATTTGGAGCAAAGCGTGGAATTGGCCCGCCGACTTAAGAATGCGGGAGTAGATTTGCTGGATTGCAGCTCCGGAGCATTGATACCCGGTGTGAAAATCCCCGCAGGCCCGGGATTCCAGGTCGGGTTCTCCGAACACATCCGGCGCGAGACGGGCTTGGCCACCGCAGCGGTGGGACTGATCACCGACCCGGCCCAAGCGGACCAGATCGTGCGGCTGGGGCAGGCCGATGTGGTTTTGTTGGCGCGGGAACTTTTGCGCGATCCACATTGGCCGGTCCGCGCCGCCCGGGCGCTGGGTCAACCCACAGCCGACATGGCACCCCGGCAATACTCAAGGGCCTGGTAAGAAGTCGGGCGGGACCCAACGCGCCACCCGCTCTCACATCCCCATGATCTGGTAACCTGCGTCCACGTAAATCACCTGACCCGTGATGGCTGCAGCGCCATCGCTGGCGAGAAACACGCCCGTGGCGCCCAACTCCTCGGGAAGGACGTTGCGCTTGAGCGGCGCGTGGGCTTCGTAATGCCTGAGCATCTCGCTGAAACCACTGATGCCGCGGGCAGCGAGAGTGTTGACCGGACCGGCGCTGATGCAATTGACCCGGATTTTTTTTGGGCCGAGGTCATAGGCAAGGTAGCGGGTGCCGGCCTCAAGCGAAGCCTTGGCCACGCCCATCACGTTGTAGTGCGGCACCACCTTCTCCGCGCCGTAATAGCTCATCGCCACGATGCTGCCGCCCTCGGTCATGAGCGGGGCCGCCCCGCGCGCCAGGGCGACGAGGGAATAGGCGCTGATATCGTGGGCGATGCGATAGGCTTCGCGGGTGGTGTTGACAAACTCGCCCTCGAGCGCGTCTTTGGGCGCGAAAGCAACGGAATGGAGCAGCAGATGCAATCTTCCGAATTTTGCGCCAACCGTCTTGAACACCGCGGCGATATCGTCATCCCGTGTCACATCGCAAGGCATGAGCAGAGTGTCGCTGCCGAAGGTGCCGGCGAGTTCCTCGACGTTTTCCTTGAGTCTCTCCCCTTGGTAGGTGAAAGCCAGAGTGGCACCCTGTTTATGCCACGCCTGAGCGATAGCCCAAGCAATCGAACGTTTGTTAGCAACGCCGAAGACAATCCCGATTTTTCCGTCCAGTGTTCCCATAAATGATTGCGAGTTTGCAGGGGGGATCATGTCGGAAAAAGCGGGCCGCGCGCAAGACCGATTGTCGGCCGGATCGCGGCGCGGCGGCCGCTTCAAAACAGATGACACTCATTTCGCGAAGGAAAAAACTGACAACCGCCCCGGAGTCATCCCCAAAACGGATCCGAAGCGGACAGGCGAATCCTTACTTGGCGTGCCTCAATCGCAACCAGACCAGTCCACCCAATCCGATGGCCAGCAGGCCCGAGACAGTCCATGTGGCGGCGTGAGCCGAGTGCGGAAGCAAAGTCAATGCCGCCGCCCCCGCGGCCGGGCCGGCGAAAATCCCCGCGCCGATAAAAGCCTCGTGCAATCCGCCATGCTCGCCCTTGGTATCCCCCGCATCCATCGAGTAAAAAAGCGAGGAATAGTAAATCAAACCCGAAGCCAGCCCGAGAAACACCTGTGCCGCCACCACCAACCAAATCTGCACCGACATCAAAATCAGAATGAAGCTGGCGATCAGAGCGAGAAAAGCGGCGAGCAACCAGCCAAACCGATAATGCCAACCGGTCCACCGCCACAACACAATAAACGCCGCCAGGCGCCCGAACTGCCAGATTGAGCAGAACCAGCCCACCTCCCTGGGCGAGAGCCCCAACCGGTCCCCGACCCCCGGCATCACCGCCAGCAAAGTGTTCAGGGCTACGTAGGAAAAAGGATTTGCCAGCCAAGCCATTTTCAAGAAGACCGCCGGCCGAACCCCCTGCCCGGCTGCCGCCTCCTTCGAACAGGGCGTTGGCTCATGCACGGATTCGGTGGCAGGGGTGGGGCCGAGGGCGGCCTTGCGGGCGAGCCAAAAAGTCAAAACGAGCTGGCAGGAAAAAAGCCCGGCAGGCACCCAAAAAACCGCGCCCCGCCCGAAGCACTCATAGAGGCTCCCTCCGGTGAAATACGCCAATGCTGCGGCGGCGGACCAAGTGCAATTATAGAGGCCAACCCGGTACTGCACCCCCGCAGGGGTCTCCCCCTCGCTGGTCAGCGCCTCCAAAGCGGGCCAGGTGAAGAGGAGCACGCAACTGTAAACCGCAAACACACACAGAACACCGGCGGCCGAATCCAGCAACCCGGCCACCACCATCAGAAGCGCCAGACTGCCGAACCCGATCTTCAGGCTGTTGAGCAAGCCGCGCCGCTGGGCAAACTTCCCGCACTGCCAGGCCGACACCACATAGACCGCCCCATGCATCGCAGAGACCCAGAGGTTTCCCCGGTTGCCGAAGCCGAAACGGTCATGGAGAAAGAAAAAAAGATAATTGAAAAAATAGGAGGCCGCCAACGTGTTGAGCACGGTCAGAGCCAGATAGCCGCGCTTGAGATCTTGAATCGACATGGGGGAAAGGAAGGCAACCGCAATCTCAACGCCCGACTTCCTCGAGGGCCTTGCGGCAATACCACTTGACCGCCCCGCTCATCAACGGTTGCAGCCCCTCCAATTCAGCCCCGGAACACCAGCGGATATCATGATGCTCCCCGGTCGCCAGCGTGACCACCCCGCGCCGCGGTCGCGCCCAATAAATCATCCCAATGTGCTCATGGCTGTCGCTGATCCTATGAATGTCCAGAAAGCGCGGCGCAATCAGGGCCCGGGTGCCAGGCCCGGTGGTGGGCGGGCGTTCTCCAATCAGTTCAACCTCCAACCCGCTTTCTTCGAAAGCCTCGCGGACAGCGGCCTGTTCCGGGTCCTCATCCAATTCGATATGCCCGCCCAGCGGCAGCCATTTGTCGAGTTTCCGGTGGTGAACCACCAAAACCCTCTGCTCATGAACAACAAAGATCGCCACCGTGAAATCAATTTTCTCGTGCAAATGAGCCATGGCTAAAAAAGAAAACCCAACGCAATCCCCTCAGTAATCATAAAGTCCGCCGTCCTTCGTGTAAGCTCCGCCACCAGCCCCGCCATCCTCACCCCCCATGAAATCGCCCAACACATCCCCCATGTCCGCCTCGATTTTCTCGGGATCCTCGCCCGCTTCGAGACGCTTGATGGCCGCATCCAGTTCCTTGGGCATGGCACCCGGGGGCATGAGATCCTTCATTTTCCTCATCATATGGGCCATGTGCCTGGGATTGTTCTCATCCAGATGCTCCATGTCGCGTTCCATCTCAGCCATTGCCCGCCCTATCCGGGGATCGTCCATGTCCGGCATGGCTGGATCCGGGGATCCGTCGACCGGGGCGGCGGGTTCGGAGAGACCGCGCGTCATGGCAAAGCGGGTCACCTGTTTGGACATTTTGCGGCTGCCGCACGAGGGGCAGGCGGGCAACCGGTCGGGAGTCACACGTTTTGAAAGGAAGCTGAAGATTTTACGGCACTTCGGGCAGGCGAATTCGTAAATCGGCATGGGCTACTAATGCCATACTTCGTGGCGGGTTTCACGTATTAAATAACGACGGTTCCACGACCCTGCGCGGGCAAAAAAGAGCCCCGGCCAACTCCGGGGCTCCTGCGCCTGCACTGTGGATTTTATTTCATCCGGTCAAAGGTTTTCTGGAGGATTTGCCAGTCCTGCAGGCCTTTATACTTTTCCTGTAAATTCTTGACGATTCCGGCTTCCTTTGCGTTCTTGGTCGGCTTGATGTTTTTGTAAAAAACACCGAAATAGCCGGGAAACTCCTCACCGGCCAGCTTATAGGCCGCCAGCTCATCGGTGACATCGTGGTCCTTGGGGACCTCCTTGAAGCTGCCACCCTTGCGGGGGTTGCTGGCATCAAAGGCGCCTTCGTAAAATTCAACGCATTCACTCAGGCATTCGATGAAACCGAATCCGTCGTGATCCATCGCGGCCTCCATCATCTGCAGAACGTGATTGGGATTGGTATGGGTGGTGCGTGCGACGAAGGAGGCGCCGGCGGCAATGGCCTGTTTCATCGGATTGATGGGGTAATCCACAGCGCCCCACTGGTCGGTCTTGCTCTTGAACCCGAGCGGAGAGGTGGGCGAGGTCTGCTTTTTTGTCAGGCCATAGACCCAGTTGTCCATCACCACGTAGGTCATCTTGATGTTCTTACGGGCGGTATGACTGAAATGGTTGCCCCCGATCGAGAATGCGTCGCCGTCACCGCCAAAAACAAAGATGTGCAGATCGGGGCGGGAAAGAGAGACGCCGCTGGCGAAGGAAAGGGCGCGGCCGTGGATGTAGTGGGCGCCGTGCGCCTGAACGAAATAAGGGAAGCGGCTGGAGCAGCCGATGCCTGCAATCGTGGTGATTTTCTCGTGCCAGAGCTTGCGCTTCTCAATCAGTTTGAAATACAGGGCCAGCACGGAGAAATCGCCGCAGCCCGGGCACCAAGTGGGGTGATCGGCCGCGATTTCTTTCTTGGTCAGCCCCTTGCGCTCGGCGTCGGCAGCCGGGTTGACGGCCGCGAGGGTGCCGGACGGAACAGGGATTTCGGAGGTGGAAGAACTCATAATCAAATCGGGGTTGCTAAATTAGACGATCAGGCCAGTGCGGCGGATTTGGGGTCGGACTCCGCGAGCCTTTCATTCACCCGGGTCAGGATTTCCTTGACCTTCCAAGTGAGTCCGTCGGTTTTGTTGATGCCGCGGATGGCCGGGTTGCAAAAACGGGAGCGCAGGAGAGTGGCCAACTGGCCTCCAATCCCATAGATGCCTTCATCGTTGATTTCAACCACAAAAACATGGCGGAAACGGGAGAAGATATCCTCCAGACCGGGCGGCAACGGGCTGATGTGCCGGATGTTGATGGAGGAAACACTCTGGCCGGCTGCCCGGGCGCGATCCACGGCCTCGCAAATAGGACCCTCCGTGGACCCCCAGCCGACCAGCAGGACGTCGCCTTCGGCAGGGCCGTGAATTTTCGGGGTCGGCAGCGTCGCGGCGAGGGATTGGAATTTCTTGCGCCGCTTGGCAGTCATCTGCATGTGCAGTTTCGGAGAGCCGGTGGGATGCCCCAATTCATCGTGCTCCAGCCCGGTCGCGATGGGGTATTTCCCGCTCAGAATGCGCGTGCCCGGCACCACCCGCTTCACGGTGCCGTCCGGCGTGGACAAATCATAGGGCTTGTGATCGGCCACCGTGGACAAGTCGGGGGAGATGTCCTGGCAAACCTTTTCAAGATTGGGCTCGGTGAAGGCCTCGATGCGGGTCGCGATGGCTTGATCGCTCAAAATGAACACCGGTGTGTTGTATTTGCGGGCCACATTCACCGCCTCGATTGCCGAGTAAAAGCAGTCCTCCACGTTGGATGGGGCGATCACCACGCGGGGGGAATCGCCGTGGCCGCCATAGCAGGAAATGTTGAGATCGGATTGCTCAATGTTGGTAGGCATGCCCGTCGAGGGGCCGCCGCGCTGGATGTTCACCACCACCAAGGGAACCTCGGCCATGCCGGCCCAGCCAATGGCCTCGGTTTTCAGGGCGATACCCGGACCGCTTGAACCGGTGACCGCCACGCGGCCGGCATACCCGGCACCAATCGCCATTGAGACCGAGGCGATCTCATCCTCGCACTGAATGAAGGATCCGCCGTATTTGGGAAGCTCACGGCGCAAGGCCTCCATGATGTCCGACCAGGGCGTGATGGGATAGCCAGCGCCGAACCGAACGCCCGCCGCGATGAGCCCCAAGGTCAGGGCTTCGTTGCCGTTCATGACAACCTGGTGTCCGTCTTTCTTGGAACTGTCCTTGAAACGGAAGGTCTCAATAAGATTGCCGACCGAAAAACCATATCCGGCGTGGAAAGCCAGCAGTGCGTTTTTCTCAATGCTCTCATCCTTGCCCCCGAACCTCTCATGAATCAGCTTTTCCAGCTTCGGAATGTTCAAATCAAACATCCGGGCGATCAGGCCCAAGGAGAAAATGTTTTTACCCTTGTCCTTGGCCGTGCCACCAATCGCTTCGATGGTTAGGCTGGAAATGGGAATGGCAACGTGATGATACTGGCTTTGCCACTCGGGATTGGGTTCGATATGGTCGGCGTCGAAGAGCACGATGCCGCCCTTTTTGAGGGAGTTGATGTGCCCCTCGTAGGAATGCTGGTAGAAGGCCAGAAGCACGTCCGCTTCGTCCCCGGCACTGAGCACCTCGCCCGAGCCGATCCGGACCTGAAAGATGGAGGGCCCGCCCGAAATCGTCGAGGGGATGGTCATAAAAGTCATGACCTCCTGCTCGCTGCGGCCGGCCAAACGGGCGAGAAAACCACCAATGGCCTGAATGCCGTCTTGGGAGTTGCCGGCAATACGGATGATGGCCTCGGAAATATTGGAAATCTTGGGGGCTTCCTCGGGAATCGAAGCCGCGGTCGTTGTGTCGCTCATGAAAATTACCTGATTCAAATTCAATACTGTTTTCAAAGGTGAAAAAACCCGCTGAGGATGTTCAGCGGGCACACCAATACCCGCCAAGCCTATCACCGCCGGACCCGGTGTCAAATCCTAATGAAAACACCATCTATTTCCACATCAACCACTTACAAAACCAGCCTCGGTTTCGGGATCGCAGCCGCCCGAAGGAATCAGATCCTCTACTAAAACGCATCCGGTTAATCACAATTCATAATTCAACACCGGTCTGGCGCAGGAAAAGCAACAGGGCTTCTGCAACACCCCGGCTCGCCGGGAACCGGCTGACGCACCCATGCTGGGAAAGAACGGCCTGCTTGACGGATTGAACCGCATTGTGGGGAGAAGCCAGCCAGTGGGCGTAGCGGCGCGAGAGCATGGGCAGATCGTTCAGATGATCCCCCGCGGCAAAGACCTCGGCCGCGGTCAACCCGAGCCGCCGGGTGATTTCCTCCAGCGCGGTCCCCTTGTTGTAGCCGGCATGGCTGAACCGGGCATACACATCATTGCGGACCAGCGTCAGATCCGACACGCCCCCGCAGTAAGCCTCCAGATACTCATGGATAAGGTCCGCATCGCCGTTGTTGGCGGCAATCAAACACAAAGGCGAATAGGGATCCTCGTAGACGGTGGCGCTGAAGCGGGCTTTGATCCAACCCGTCAGGCGCGGCAAGTCCGGCATCACCCGGACGAAAAGATCCCTGTGCGCCCGGTGGCACTCCTCATTCCACGGGTTGATCCCAACGAATCGCATGCCGTCATGGGCGTGCATCTCGCGCTCGACCAGAACGAGAAAATCCGGCCGCACCGGCTGACCGATCCTGGCCAGCGCCGCCTGAAGGCTCACCATGTCCCTGCCGGTATTGATGACCCACTTGGCGCCGCGCGCTTGCAGCCGGGCAATCAAGCCCAGCAATTCCATGGAAATGGCCGGGGTGTCAGACTCGGCAAAGATCGTGCCGTCAAAGTCGGTGGAGATCAGCTTAATGGGCAGGCTCATTGAATACTCCCGTTGGTTGAATGTTGCGTTATCCGCACAAAGACCCCAGCATAGCCCTTGCAGCCGCCTTGGCGCAACCCGCATGAATCTTCAGGACCAATACGACGACGCCATGTTCGATTTCAGCACCGGCGACTACGATCTGGCCATCGCCAAGCTCAACGCAGTGCTGGCGCAGGAGGGCTCGCACTTTGACGCACGCCTGGCTTTGGGGATGGCCCACTACCGCAAGGGCGATTACCCCGTGGCAATCGCCGAAGGGCACAAAGCCGAACAACTGCGCCCCGACGAGCAGTTGGTGCACACCAACCTCTCCCTCTTTTACATGAAAGCGGGCGACAAAAGCCTTGCCGAACATCACGGGATGCGGGCCCGGGTCGCCTCCTGGAAAGCCGACAAGACCCCGCCGGGCGCCGCCCAGTCCGGCGACCCGGATTTACAACTGGCCCCACCCGGTCCGGCGGCGATGCCGGCGAAATTCCCCGAAATGCCCTGGAAAAAAAAGCCGGCCCCATAACAAAATAAACCATGAAATCCTCCTATGAACTCGCCATGGAACGGCTCAATCAGACCGCTCCAACCGTGAAAATTTCCGCACGCGCCAAGGAAGCCTTGGCGGAACTGGACTCCAAGTTCGCCGCCAAGATCGCGGCCCGCGAAATCACGCTCGCCGCAGAAATCGCCACCGCCACCGCCGCCGGAGATGAGGAAAAAGCGGGGGAACTGCGCCAACAACTGGTCTTGGACAGGAAAAAAATCCAAGCCGAACTCGATACGCAAAAAGAGGAGGTCCGGGAGGGGAAAACCAAAAGCTAACCCGATGGCGAACCTACCCTGCCATGCGCCGTCAGGCACCCAGTCCCTGCCGGCAGATCAAAGGCCCCGCTGCCGAAGCTCAAAGTGATATAGAGCCACCAGCACAAGGGAATGGCGGATTTTACCGGCGGCGGCAAGACCCGGAAGATCGCCCACGGGAACCAGACGCGTCATAATGTCCTCCCCTTGATCAAACTCCACCGTATGCGCGCAACGGCAGTTCTCCACCAGCACCGTGAAACACGTGTTGCTTTGAATCGCCGGGTTGGGATACACACGGCCAATCACCCGGGCTCCCTGCCCTTCGTAGCCCGTTTCCTCGCGCAACTCCCTCAGCCCAGCCGATTCCGGGGACGTGTCCGCCGAGTCCATCATCCCTCCGGGGATTTCCAGTTCAACCGTGTCCGATCCATGCCTGAACTGCTCTACCATGACGCATTGCCCCTCCGGGGTAATGGCCAGGACATTGACCCAATTCACCGAATCGAGGACGAAAAAATCGTGCTGCCGCTGTGTGCGGGGTGAGATTTTTTTATCGGACCGGATGCTGAAAATCCGGAAATCACCGACAGGGCTGGAACTGATTTTTTCCCAAGGCTTGATCATGATGAACTGGAAGCCGCCGGGGCTGAGCCCAACCCCGAGGTTGTGGATCCGGATGCCGCGGACGCCCAGCCTTGGCTCATCAGTTGGAGGAGATGGGCCATGGCCTGCTCCGGAGTCCGGTTTTTCTCACGGGCCAGTTGGACCGCCCGCCTCAAAAGCTGAGCGGCCATCCCCTCGGATTTCTCCGGCGGGCAACCCAAGGAAACAAGCACCTTGGCGATCTGAACCTGTTCCATAAAAAGACCCCGACCGGCCCCGATCGGGGAATCCAGCCGGGGTGAAGACCGCCTATCCAACCGCTCCAACGGCGGTAATCTGAATGCTCTCGACGGCCATGCGCTTGGTCGGACGATCGCCGGGTTGAATTGACGTCGTGGCAATCTTTTCCAACACATCATCCCCCTTGATCAACCTGCCAAATGCGGTGTACTGGCGGTCCAAAAAACCAGGATTCCCGTGGCAGATAAAAAACTGGCTGCCGGCTGAATCCGGGTCGTTGGAACGCGCCATGGAAAGCACGCCCCGCACATGGGCCTTGTCATTGAACTCGGCCTTGATCTGGTAACCCGGACCGCCGGTGCCCCAGCGGTTTTTGGCGGATTCATCCTTGGTCAGAGGGTCGCCCCCTTGGATCATAAACCCCTTGATGACCCGATGAAAACAGGTGCCGTCATAGAACCCTTTTTTCGCCAGATTCTTGAAGTTTTCCACGTGGCCCGGCGCCACCTCGGGCCAGAATTCCACGGTCATTTCACCCTCGCTCGTTTTGATAATCGCAAGTTCACTCATAGTTTTCAGAAATTATTTAATGGAGTCGGCCGGAACAATCTTGATGCTTTCCACGCCCATCCGCTTGTCGGGCCGGTCGGGGGGATGAGTGGCCGTGGTGGCGATCTTCTCCAACACATCGTCGCCTTTGATCAGTTTGCCGAATGTGGTGTAGTTATGATCAAGAAACGTCGGGTTGCCGTGGCAGATGAAAAACTGGCTGCCGGCCGAATCTGGATCCTGCGAGCGGGCCATGGAAAGCACACCGCGGGTGTGGGAGCGGGCGTTGAATTCAGCTTTGATCTTGTAACCGGGGTCCCCAGTGCCCCAGGCCGATTCCTTGCCCGCGTCCTTGGTGAGCGGGTCGCCCCCCTGAATCATGAAGCCCTTGATCACGCGGTGGAAAGCGGTGCCGTCATAAAAACCCTTCTTTGAGAGGGTCTTGAAATTCTCCACGGTTTTGGGCGCCACCTCGGGCCAGAATTCCACCACCATCTCGCCCTCGGTGGTCTTGATCACGGCGACCTCCTTGGCGGCGGGTTTGGATTCGGTCTTGGAAGCGATTGGGTTGGTTCCCTCGGCTTGGGCGGTGGCCAGGCCAACCACCAGGCTGAGAGCGCAGATAGTCATCAGATTTTTCATAAGGTGGAAAATCTTCCATGCCACGCCCCGAAAGTCACGCCCAGAATGGCGGAATGAATCGGATCGCAGCCTGCATCCCCCCGGCAAACAACCGGACAGGATTGGGAAAAATCCGCAGGGCGCAACTGAACCCGGATGAAAGAAGCGCTCCGAACGGCGTTTCGGAGCGGACCGGTTCGAACAAATGGCACGGCAGGGATCATACCCCGAACTGGCGGAGGTACTTCACTGCCACTTGCAAATCCTTGGGCCAGGGCGCGCTGACTGCCAGCTGTGCGGAGGTGACCGGGTGGGACATTTCAAGGCTTTCCAAATGCAAAGCGACACGAGCCAACAAAGGCCGCTCCTCCCTGCCTTCCTTAAGCCGGTAATCGGATTTGAGGCGGGAGAGCCAGAGCGGTTTACCGCCGTAGAGCGCGTCGCCCACCAGAGGAAACCCCGCATGACGAAGATGGACCCGGATTTGATGACGCCGCTGGGTAAGCGGACGGCAGCGCAAGCTGACACATCCACCCCGGGGGAACTTCTCCAGCACGGAAAAATCGGTCTTCGATTTCTTGCCCCCTTCAAAATCCACCCTGACCAGCTCGGGATTGACCGGGTGCGAGGCGAGTTTGGCATCCACGGTGAACTGTTCGGTGGAAGGTTCACCGCGGGCCAAAGCCAGATAGGTCTGAACGGGTGCCTCCGTGCCGAACAGATCGGAGAGAGCCATCAAAGTGGTCTTGCTCTTTGCAAAAAGGAGGACGCCGCTTATTTCGGTGTCAAGGCGGTGGGAGACCATCAGATAAGTCAGCCCCCTCTGAACGGCCCACGGTTTCCCGACTTCGATACCGCCGTGGAGCATTGAAATCAGGTCCGGCTGGTCCGGGGATTCAGGCGACGGTGAAACAGGCATTCCCGCCGGCTTGTTAAGGGCGAGCAAATGATCGTCCTCAAAAAGAACCGGAATTTCCCAAAAGGCCCGCGACTCCGGCGCGGAAAGTTTAATGACCGCGCTCATGAGCAGGGGGTTGGAAGCGGGCAAACGCTCAAGATTTTCCTGAGCCGGAGGTCAGGGCCGAGGCTTTTGGTTTGGCGATGGGAGTGTCGGAGAGGGACTTGGTCGCCTCGCGTTGGAACCAAAGATTGGCGGACAACTGCTGGCGGGTCTGCCGGATCGAGGTCATGAAGGCGGGCATTTCAGCCTTGATCTTCGCATCATCCATGGGCAGGCGCTGCTGAAAAAACACCACCACGCCACCATCACGGGTCGGGGTGAAATCACTGGTTTTGCCCTCCGGTGTGCTGAAGACAATTTGCTTGAGCTGGCTCAGCCCCAAACGATTCTCCACCTCGGGCAGCTCGCGAGTGCTCAGCGAAAAGGGCGGCAGCAGCTGTGCCGGATGCCTCGCCTCGGCGGCCAATCCGGCGAATGTCTTCCCCGCAGCAAAGCCGTTGGTCACGGAACGGGCGAAAGTCATTCCCGAAACACGCGCTTGAATCAGGGCCTGTTGATTCTTGTAATCTTGGGCGACCTGACGGCTGATCATCTCCAACGGAGGCACTTCGCTGGGGATCCGGCGTTGAAGCGCGATCACATAAACGCCTCCCGGCCCAACCAACGGCTCTGCAAACGGTTCCTCGCCGGTGAGGCGGAATGAGGTGCGGGCGAAATTTGGGCCGCCGTCGAATTCCCTCGGCCCGTTCTCCTCGTCAAATGGCAAGGTGGTTGAAACGGTCAGATGGCTCTTGGCCGCCAGGGCCGCCAGATTTTCCGGCTTTGCGGGAGTCTGGGAGAAGAGAATGTTATCAAAATCAATGGCCTCTTTTTGCGCCAGATTCAGCGCGGTGCGGCGCAGGATTTCAGCCTGAATCTGCAGCTTGGCCTCATCCTGAGTTTTGGCGAACCGCAGATAATTCGTGCCCATGGAACGCAGGTCGCTCTCCACCTTTTCCATGATATTGGTTTCGATCTTCTGGGCCGCAGTCACAAAATTGGTGACGTTAAAACAAACGTAGGCGACCTGAACCCGGTCCGGCACGCGGTAGGCGGACATTTGATTGGTGTAAAACTGGGACAGGGCGGACATGTCGGGGGATGCCACACCCGCCAGATAATTGGAAGCGGAGAAGAATGCCACAGAGACCGCCAACTCCTGCCGTTCCCGGATATAAAGAGCTCGGCCCTCCTCGGGGGTGACCAGAGTGCCCCCGAGCCCAACGACAGAGACCAGCTGCTGAATGCTCAGTTCATGGCGTATGTAACGCTCGAAATCGTCGGCATTGGCGCGCGGAAGAAGAACCTGCTGCTCAAAGAGGCTCAGGGCCACCGGTTGGCCTCGGCCAAACGCCCGCAATATATCCCCAGCCGTCTGCGCCACCGCCTTGGGATCAACCCCGATGCCCAACTGCTTGATTTTTCGCATCAAAAACAGGCGGTAGTATGTCTCACGCTCTTCGTCCACACCCATCTTTTTGAGATCCACACTCGGCCCATACTGGATGAGGTAGTGAAGATAAACCTCGCGCGCCGCCTCCACATAATCCTGCTGGGAGATGGGTGCCCCGTCGATGGACCCAAAATTCGAGGTCTTGGAACGCCCGCCCGAACCGCCGGATTGCGACCCCCAGAAAACGAAGGTGATGATCGTGACGGTGATAATGACCGCCCAGAGCCAACCAGTATGCTTGCGAATCGTCCCAATCATAGTTCAACAATAAATAGGTCGAACACCTTAACCATGCGGGGCGGGGCGGGTCAAACGCAAAATTAGGGCGAAACGGACGCGCCGCTGCGCAATCAGGAGGATCAACGCCGCGGCCAGAGGCTGAAGGAGAACCGGAAAATTGCGGGGCGAAAAAAGGACGCCCGCTCGCCGCGCTGATTTTGCAGCGCCATGCGGCTGCCCGGCACAGTGTGAAGCTCATCCGCCTGCCTGCCGGCACCCTGCCCTACCGGCCCGCGAAAACCCGCTCCATGCTCCGGCGCATGCGGCTCTGCAATCTTGCGATTATAAACAGGGACAGCATTGCCGGGCAGGAAAGGAGCCCTGCGGGATGGTGGATGTCACTCTTTTAAAGCCGGAACATCGCGCCGGTCCAGGCGCAGTCCGGTGGCCTGATTGCGGCAGAGGCGGCAAAAAAGCTCCTCTTCCGTCGAGAACCGCCGGGTGGCCAGCGAGATAATCACCCAATCGCGCATGAGCGGTTTGGCGGCCAGCGGACGGGTTTTGAGCGTGCCCCGCAACAGCTCCTTGTCGGCCGTCCAAGGAGCGAGCACCGAAACTCCCAGATCCAGTTTGACCAGTTCCTTGATGCCTTCGAAACTGGCGATTTCCATCACCGCTGCCGGCGTTGCGCCCAAACTCTGGTAATGATCAAGAACGCGCCGTGTGGTGAGACTGGACCGCTGAAATACAATGAGCGGCTGCCGGCTAAGAACCTCTGCGGTCAGACCCCGGCCGGCCGCCCACGGATGCATCGGGGCGAACATAAACATGAGCTCATCCCGGAATACAGGACGGGTATCCAAGCCCGTGGTGGTATGCGGGGCGAGCCCGAGCACCAGGTCGACCTGGTTGGCGCGAACCAGATCCACCATGGCCTCGGTGGTGCCGGAGTCAATTTGGAGTTCAAGATTCGGATGAGCCTGCTTGAGTTCGCGGATGACGCGGGGCAGGAAATAGCCGCAGGCTGAGGCGGCGGCACCCAGGCGCAGGCGCGTGCTGCCGGAACGGGCGAACCGCTTGACAGCGGCGGACGCCGCTTCCAACTGGGCCAGCGGCGCCCGCGCCAGGGAAAGGAGCTGTTCCCCGGCCTGATTGAGCAGGAGCTTTTTACCAACCCGGTCGAACAACCGGCAGTCCATCTGGGACTCAAGATCCTTGATGCCGTGGCTGATGGCGGAGGGTGTCAGCCGCAGCTTGGCGGCGGCCTGCACCAGGCTGCCGCTCTCCGCCACGGCGCAAAACATCTTCAATAATCGCGTGTCCATTTATTTAGCAACCGGACTGCTGCAGACAAATTGTCGCGGCAAAACACGGAGGGTTGACAAGTTTTTCATAGAAAGCCTGAACCCGGGCAACGGACTCACGTCGACGACTCGGCAACAATGAATCCGGAAAACTCATGATGAAAATGCGGCGGGATGCGGGCCGTGAGCCGGGCCATCTTACCCGTGTAGCTCCGCTCCACCACCTGCCCCACCTCATGCAGTCGTGCGATGATCGCGGCCTGCCCGTGCGGCACACGCAATTCGACCAGTTCGCGCACGGGGCGCAGCCGGGTGCTCAGTTCGGAGAGCAAGGCCGCAACCCCCTCGCCGGTCTTGGCCGAGAGAGGAACCCCGTGGGGATGTTTTTCAAGAAAACGCGCCAGCGCCTGCCCCCCGCTCCCGATGCGGTCAATCTTGTTGAACACCATGATCGTCGACTTGCCTTCCGCACCGATCTCCTTGAGCACGGTGTCCACGGATTGAATCTGCTCTTCGGCCAAAGGATGACTGGCATCGACGACATGGAGCAGCAAATCGGCCTGCACCACCTCCTCCAGCGTGGCTTTGAAGGCCTCAACCAGCCCGTGGGGCAGCTTGCGGATGAATCCCACAGTATCCGTGAGCAGAACGTTTTGGTTGGTGGGCAGGCGCAAACGCCGCGTGGTTGGATCCAGCGTGGCGAACAAAATATCCTTTGCCAGCACTCCCGCTCCAGTCAACTGGTTCAACAAAGTGGATTTGCCCGCGTTGGTGTAGCCCACGATCGACGCCATCGGCCAGCTTTGACGCTGCCGCGCCTGGCGCTGCGTGGAACGCTGACGGCGCACCAGATCGAGTTCATCGGTGATTTTATCGATCCGTTCCTGAGTCTTGCGTCGATCCACCTCCAACTGCGACTCGCCCTCGCCGCCGCGCATGCCGATACCGCCCTTTTGCCGGGACAAATGGCCCCAGAACCGCGTCAGGCGCGGCAGCAGATGCTGCAATTGCGCCAGTTCTATCTGCATCTTGCCTTCCCGCGTCCGGGCGCGTTGGGCGAAAATGTCAAGAATGAGTGCCGTCCGATCGAGAACCTTGCAGTTGAAAATCCTCTCCAGATTGCGGCTCTGCGCGGGGGAGAGTTCGTCATCGAAAACAACCGTGTCGATCCCGTGCTCCTTGCAATAGTCTGAGAACTCACCGGCCTTGCCCTTGCCGATATAGCTGGCAGCGTTGGGTGTCTCGAGTTTTTGAACGCCCTGGCTGACAACCTCGCCCCCGGCCGTGGCGGCCAGTTCGGCGAGCTCCTCCAAGGATTCGCGGGTGGCCGACGCGAGACCGGATTTCAACTCCACACCAACCAGGAAGACACGTTCAGTCCTGGCCGTTCTGTTTTCAATCAGCGCTTTCAACTCAGTTAAAAATCAACCGCCCCATCCTGCCATAAAATGCGCCGGGAGGAAACATGGAATTTCCGGGATGGGGGATTACGGGCGGGTGCGGCGCCGATTTTTCTTTTGCCCGGAGGCAGCGCGGCTAGAATTTGATCAGGCCAGCATTGATGAAAAACATTGTTTATTTCGATCTTGAAACGCAGAAATCCGCCGAGGAAGTCGGCGGCTGGGACAAGATAAGTCAGATGCGGATGAGCCTCGGGGTGATCTACAGCACCGCCACCGGCGGTTACAAAATCTACGGCGAACCCCAGGTCAATGATCTGCTCACCGACCTGCAGCGCGCCGATCTGATTGTCGGATTCAACAACCTGCGATTCGACTACGAGGTGCTGCACGGCTACACCACGATGGATCTGCGCCAGCTCCCCACCTTGGACATGCTGGTCGACCTGCAGGAAACACTCAAGCACCGGCTTTCGCTCGACTCCATCGCCACAGCCACCTTCGGCGTGGAGAAAACCGCCGAAGGCTTGCAGGCCATCGAGTGGTTCCGCCAGGGGCGGATGCTCGAAATCGCCGAGTATTGCTGCTACGATGTGAAAATCACCAAGCTGGTCCATGAATACGGAGTTCAGCATAAAGAGCTGCATTACAACAACCGGTTCGGAAAAAAACTCACCGTGCCGGTGAAGTGGAGTTGAGCGGGGATTCCCTCGAACCCCAGCCGGCCACACCGGATCCGGGCTTGGTGGTTTTGCCCGAAGCGCCAGGCAGGCCGGCAGGCGCAACCGCTGGATTCCATCAGGCCCGCCCCCGGCCCGCGAGCCGACTCAGGTCGAAAAACACACCACCGTCGCCGCGCTCCAAAAAACATAAGGGCGGCGCTGCAATCTATCCGTCCGGCTCAACAAAACCCCTCGCGCCGGAACGGGCTTGGGTGGACTTGAACAAAACTTTGGAAAGTCTGGTTTCGCGTAGGCCGCACGAAGCCAGACTGATGTTTTTTGCGATCGTCCAAGCTTTGTCTTCCGTTCGCGGCTGGCCTGGTAAACGGGGGGATGCGTGAGGCTCACGCAGGAAGCGTGAAAACTGCGCACCCCAGACTGGAACACTCCATCGAAACCATCGGTTTATGAGGCTTTTCCCCTCCCGGGTGCATGGCACCGGCTTTGCTATTGGAATTGCGTGAATCGGTTTGACAGACTGCGGAGCTAATAGCTAGCTTGCGCACCTGTAACCCGAACAATCAGCAAAACCAGTAAACCGATAAAATTAAAATCAATGAAAAAGCTTACAAATAAAATCCGGGCTTTCACCCTGATCGAACTCTTGGTGGTTATCGCGATCATCGCGATTCTCGCCGCCATGCTTTTGCCCGCCCTTGCCAAGGCCAAAGCCCGCGCCCAGCGCATCTCCTGCACCAACGGCCTCAAGCAGGTGGGCCTTGCCTTCCGCATTTGGGAAGGTGACAACGGCGATCGTTTCCCGATGGCCGTGCCGTGGGCCAGCGGCGGTGCCGCCGAGGCGGTCGGCCGCGCGGCAACATCGGCGACGACCTTCGCCAACAACGTGGGCAGTGCCACGGCCATCAAGGGCGTTTTCTACATGTTCCTCTGCATGTCCAACGAGCTGAACACCCCGAAAATCCTGGCCTGCCCCTCGGAATTTGACAGCACTGGCCGCGGCCAAGCCTCGGTCTGGGGTCCGGATTCCGGTTCGACTATCGGTTTCAAAAACGATTTGAACAGCAGCTATTTCATCGGTGTTGACGCCACGGACATCAATCCCCAAATGCTAATGGCTGGCGACCACAACATGGGCGCGACTCTGCCCAACGTTTCGGTGGCAACCACCTGCTACTCCTCCTCACAGCTGGGCACCCCGTATGCGGGACCGGGCTACGTGCCGGCTGGAACCAATGCCGCCGCCACTCTGGCCTCCTTGGGCTACATGGATAACGGGCACAGCAAGCAGGGAAATGTGCTGCTGGCCGACGGCAGCGTGCAAGCCTACACCACCGCGGGTTTCCGGACGGCCTTGGCCAACACGGCAGACACTTCGCATTCCGCCACCGGCGCCATGCCCTCCGGCATCAACCGCCTCCAGTTCCCCTAATCAGGGAGCTCAATCCTCGACTTAACAAGGGCGCTCGCAAGAGCGCCCTTTCTTTTTAAATCGATGCCAGAGGAACGGCTGTGTCACGGGCTGCTGGCCGCCGTGCGCAGAATGATATCCCGAAGGGTTGTGGCGGGGCGGAACCCCAAGGTGGCCTGCAGTTTTTCCACATTCGGTTTCCGGCGCCGCATGTCATCAAAACCCGGCGCATAGGCCTCGGAGTAGGGCAGCAGTTCTATCCGGGAACTGGAGTTCAATGTGGCTATCACCTCGCGGGCCAGATCAAACATCGAAATCTCCTCGGTGCCGCCGATGTTGAAAATCCCCCCCCGTGCCACTCCGGACTGCTGCAACCCTGCCAGCGCCGCCACCACGTCGGCCACGTAGCAGAAACAGCGGGTTTGGCGACCGTCCCCAAACACTTTCAGGGTTTGATTTCTTTTTGCAGCGTCAATGAAACGCGGAAGCACCATCCCATAGCGGCCGGTCTGGCGGGGGCCGACGGTGTTGAAAAGGCGGACGATGGTGACAGGCAGGTTTTTCTCCCGCGCATAGGCCAGCGCCAGAAACTCGTCGGTGAGTTTTGCGCAGGCATAACTCCAGCGCGCCTGACTTGGGGGGCCGATCAGCAGGTCATCCGTTTCCAGGAATGCAGGCTTGTCACTTTTGCCGTAGACCTCCGAGCTGGAAGTGAACAGCAAAGCGGCGCTTCCTTGAGCGACGGCGCGCAGCAAGACCTGGGTTTCATGAAAGCTGGACTCCAGCACTTGAAGCGCCGATTTGACAACCAGTTCCACGCCGACGGTGGCGGCGAGATGGAAAACGAACCCGGCGGTCGCGGCCAATTCCGGCAATTCAGGGCAGGCCGAGAGGGTGGAGCAAATAATTCGAAGCCGCGGATGAGTAGCCACCTGACGGAGATTTTCCAAGCTGCCCGTGGAGAGGTCGTCCACCACCACCACGGAATGCCCGGCGGTCAGAAGATGTTCCACCAAGTGCGAGCCTATGAACCCGGCGCCGCCGGAAACGAGAATCGGCCGCGAGCCGGAAGTCGGAGGTGGAATAGTCATTGGAAGTTTCCAATCCGGATTCCCGATTCAACCCGCCTGCCAACGGGCAGCTGCTGGAAGTTTCCGGGGGCTGCCAACCCCTTTGCCAAAGGCTCAATCCGTGCGGAACTGCGGTGAACGGGGAAAATCATGAGGGTGCGGGATCTCAATGCGAAATAGGTTATTTCAGGAGTTTTAACGGGCCGGATTCCAGCCCCGGGGCGGGCAGCGCTTCGGCCACAGCTTGAGCAAGAAGCTGCCGGTAGGCAGGGTCGGCAATGCGCCGCGCCTCATAAGGATTGGATAAGTAGCCTCCTTCGATAAGCACAGCCGGGCGGTTTTGCCCGCGCAGGACGCCCAGAAAACGCGCGTGCCGCACCCCCCGGTCATGCTGGCCGTTGATCCGCAGCAGGGAGCGGTGCAATTGTGCGGCCAGTTGGAGATTGGCCGCATCAAACTGGTTGTTGATGAAGCTCAGGCTGGCATCGTCCTCGGCGGTGCGCAACAGATTGGAGGGCATGCCCCTTGGCGTCAGGCAATAGGTCTCCAATCCCGCCTGGGTGCGGTCCGGTGCCGCTGAATTGAAATGCAGGCTCAGGAACAGGTCCGCGCGGTGCGCCTCGGCAAAGGCCACCCTGTTGGACAGGCTTATACCGCAGTCATTGGTGCGGGTCAGAAACACCTGCCAGCCCTGCGCCGCAAGCAGTTCGGAGAGCCTAAAGGCCCAGTCCAGCGTGTAATCCTTCTCATGACCGCGCCCCAAAACACTGGGCGTCCCGGCGCTAATCCCCCCGTGTCCGGGGTCAAGAACGATGATGCGATGACTGGCAACAGGCCGGAGGGAGGGATTGATGAGGGGATCGACATTTTTCCTCAAATCCAGGCTGTGCACGTAGATCTGCCCGTTGGTCCACTGCGGAGCGAAACCCAATTGGAGATCCAGTCCGTTCCAGTTGGCCACCCGGGTGTGCACGCGAAAGACAAAATCCCCGTTGGTGTTGACCAGCGCGAAAGCAGGCGAGGGCGGTGGGGCAACGCAACGCACCGTACCCGCCCCGGTCTCCGCCGCCCAACGACGCAGCGGAACCCAGAGGTCCACAGGGGCATTGGTATGGAGGACGGGCGGAGAAACAGAAGGCTCTTTAGTGAGCGCAGGCGGGGCGGGAACAACGGGTGCCACGAAAGAGGGGGGCTCGGTCAGTGGTGGCACATCGCTCCAATTGCCTGGCTGGGTGGGGCGATGAACAGGCGTCGTGCAGCCTGCCAGAAAAACAAGCGCGCCGAACCACATTTTACCAGACTTGAACACCGGTTCATTGTGTGGAAGTGCGGGCCCGACTCAAGCCGTTTCCCTGTTTGCGGCCGAAGCAGCTTGATCCACGGAGCACGCAACGCCATATTTCAAGCGCTTGAAAATTCTCGTCGCCATCACCGGCGCCACCGGCGCTCTTTACGCCCAACGGCTGCTCGACAATCTGGACCCGCTCCAGCATGAGATCCACGTCGTGCTCAGCAATTACGCCCACCAAGTGATCGCGGAGGAGTTGCCCGGAGGACTACGCCTGCCCGAGGGCGTGCAGACGCACAGCCTGAAGAGCATGAACGCCCCCTTTGCCAGCGGCTCCAACCCGCCCGATGCCATGGTGGTGATCCCCTGCACCATGGGAACGATGGGCCGGATCGCCCACGGCTTCAGCGAGGATGTCCTGCTGCGGGCCGCGGATGTGGCACTGAAAGAAAAGCGGAAGCTCATCCTCGTGCCACGCGAAACGCCCTTCAGTCTGCTCCACGTCAAGAACATGGAGCTGCTCTTGCTCGCGGGCGCCACCATCCTGCCCGCCAATCCCAGTTTGTATATGAACCCCAAGTCCGTCGTGGAGGTGGTGGACACAGTGGTGGCGCGGGTGCTCGATCATCTCGGGATCCCAAACCGGCTCGCCCCCCGCTGGGCTGAGGAAAAGGAATAAAGCGCACGGACTCGGAACCCTCGTCGCCGCCGTTGCACAACTCTGCTTCAAGCAACTCCCCCCCATGTTTTCCACCCTCAGTAAATGGCTCTCGTTCGTGCGTTTCTCCCACACTGTTTTCGCCCTGCCCTTTGCGCTGGCGGCGATGCTGGTGGCGGCGCGCGAGAATCGCGGGTGGCCGGGATGGAAAACCTTCGGGCTGATCCTGACGGCCATGGTTTGCGCGCGGACCTGTGCAATGTCATTCAACCGTATTGCCGACCGGCAGTTTGACGCGTTGAACCCGCGCACCGCCGCTCGCCACCTGCCCGCCGGGCAGGTTTCACTCGCCCAGGCTTGGATTCTTTGCTCGGTCTGCGCGGCGGGGCTGGTCGCCAGCAGCTATTTTCTCAATGCCCTCTGCTTCTATCTTTCCCCACTCGCCTTGGTGGCGGTTTGCTTTTATTCGCTCACCAAGCGGTTTACGGATTACACCCATTTTTTCCTCGGCGTTGCTCTCGCCCTGGCCCCGGTGGGGGCCTGGTTGGCGGTCAAGGGTAGCGGCGTGTCGCCTCTCGAGTGGGTGCAAATGCTGGTTTTGTCCCTTGCCGTGGTGCTTTGGCTGGTGGGCTTCGACATCATCTATGCCCTGCAGGATTATGAGTTCGACCGGGCCAACGGCCTGCGTTCGCTCGTGGTGGCTTGGGGGCCGAAAAACGCCCTGGCCGCCGCGTTCCTGGCACATCTGGCCATGTGCGGACTGCTGCTCGCCTTTGGAGTCCTCTGCCGGTTTAGAATCGCTTACCTCATCGGCTGGGGACTGATTCTGGGATGCCTGGTGATGGAGCACTGGATCGCGCGCCGGCGCAGCCTGGACTGGATCAACGTCGCCTTCTTCCGTCTCAATGCGGTGGTCAGCATGGTCTTTCTGGGTGTGACCGCGGCAGAGGTGGTTTTCCCCTGGTTCCGGATGCGGTAGCAGAGCCCCTCCAGGCAACGATGCGGTGCCGGGTGCAAGCGTGACGGACTTTCGGGAGGAATTGGGGGTTGCGCCGAACATGCGTGCTTTATCCCGTGACTGAAAAGAGCTCCCCGCTGTAATTAACGTGATGGCTAAGGTTTTTGTCCGTCCATTTGCCTTGGTCCCGAAAAGCTGGTTTACTGGGCGGGATGAACTTTTTCGTCCAACGCAGCGGACTGGGGGACCTCTACGACAAGGTCGCGGCGGGGCAACGTGTTTCCGAGGCCGACGCGCTGCGATTGTTTGAATCCAAGGACCTCAATGCGTTGGGTGCCATTGCGGATCTGGCGCGGAAGAGGAAAGTCGGCAACCGCGCCAGCTTCATCCTCAACCGCTACCTCAATTACTCGAACTACTGCATTTTAAGCTGCCAGTTCTGCTCCTTTTCCCGCAAGAAACGCGATGCCGACGGCTTCGAGCTAACGATCCCGCAAATGGTCGAGAAGGCGCGCGAGGCACTTAAGCTGGGCATCACGGAACTGCACATCGTTGGAGGACTGCATCCATCGCTGCCGTTCAGCCACTATGTGGACATGTTGAAATCCTTGAGCGCGCTGAACGATGAAGTGGCAGGGCGGGCAGAACCGTGCCCGCCGGGCGGCGCGCACGACCCAAGGCATCCCACCGCGCGTCTGCATCTGAAGTGTTTCACCGCGATTGAAATCCTGCACCTTGCCTGGCTCGCGAAAAAAACCGTTGAACAGACGTTGATCGAACTCAAAGACGCGGGGCTTGAATCGCTGACCGGCGGCGGAGCTGAGATTTTTCAGCCCGCAGTCCGCAGTGCCATCGCCAAAGGCAAAGAATCAGCCGAAGAATATCTCGATGTCCATCGTGTCTGGCACCGGCTCGGGGGGCGCAGCACGTGCACCATGCTCTACGGGCACGTGGAGAAACCCGCCGACCGCGTTGACCATTTGCGGCAGCTCCGGGCATTGCAGGACGAGACTCGCGGTTTCGTGGGATTCGTTGCGCTGCCCTATCAACCCGAGAACAATGAAATCCCAGTCAAGGCGCCGCCCACCGGATTTGATTCCCTCCGAACTCTCGCGGCAAGTCGAATCTATCTCGATAACTTCGATCACATCACCGCCTACTGGGTCGGGCTGGGAATGAAACTGGCGCAAATCGCCTTGAGCTACGGAGCGGACGATCTCCACGGAACAATCCTCGAGGAACACATCTTTCACATGGCTGGAGCGACATCGCCCCAGTTGCAGACGGAATCAGATATGATCAAGGCGATCCGGGAAGCGGGCCGCACGCCGGTTCAGCGAAACACCTTTTATGAGCCCATCAAGGTGCTCGATTAGTTCCCGCACTAGGGCACCTGATGTTCAAGTGGTGAGTGACAGGTGGGGTTGGAAACCTTGGGGACCAATTCAAGAACCCGCTTTCCACCGGAACCGGGGGCGTTGGGATCAGGGGCATCCGCCTGCGCAAGGCGCCCTCCCAGCATCCCGGCCCTCCGAAGGTTCCCCATCAATTCACCGTGGCTGTGGAGAGGCCGACTTTGGTGATGTCCAGCTGCTGAATAATATCAAGCACGCTGATGACGCGTTGGTAGTCCACATCCGCCGCCCCGAGAACCACCACTGCCGTTTCGGTGCCGTCGCTGGCCTTGATGGCGCTCAACGTGTCCCGCAGAGCCGGCAGCTCCATGGCCTGTCCGTTGAGCTGGATATGCCCTGCGGTGTCCACCCGGATGCGGTTGATCTTCGGCGGCTTGACCGGAGGCGAGTTTTTCTTGGGCGAAGGAAGATTCATCTCCAGGTCGTTTGAGAGCTGGGGGGTGGTGATGATGAAGATGACTAGCAGTACAAAAGCGAGGTCAAGGAGCGGGGTGATATTCAGCTCGTTGAGCGTGCTGTGCTGGCTTTTGGAGGTCTTTTTCACTGGAGGCTCAACTGAAGAGTGTCGGCACTTTCCACGCGCTCCACATCGAATTTCACCACGAAGGTGGAGGGAAATCCTTTGGGAGGCGGGCGACTGATGGTCTTGGTTTGCGCAAGGGCGGTCTTGACAGACGCATCCCAGCGGGGATCACCTGAACCCTTCAGCCAGGTGCTGCCCAGCAGGGCTCCCGAGCTGTCCACACTGAGTTGCACCTGGGCCGTGAAGCTGTCATCAGCCACGTCTTCAGGCCGATGCCAGTGCGAGCGCAGCGCCTGCTCCACCACGGACTTGTAAATCGTGTTGGGATCCGAAGCAGAGACCACCTCCTTGGCGCCATCGCCAAAATCCAAATCGGGCAGGACAGCGGCCGCCGGGGCGACGGAGGGTGCCGCATCGGCGGGCGGGGGAGCTGCGGTTTCCACCTTGGGCTGCGGGATGGATGCGGTTTTTGGGGGCTCGGGTGCTTTGGCGGTTTCCACCTTCGGCTCCGGGGCCTTGGGTTTGGCGGGTTCGATCTTTTTCTCCTCCGGTTTCAACATGGTGATCGGGAGGAATTTAGGGGGGATCAAGCCTCCTTTGGCAGCCAGAAAGAAAGCGGCGACAATCAGCACCGCATGAAAAACGACGGACCAGACCAGATTGGCCCGTGAAGACCCTGATTTCTTACGTTTTTGAATCATAGCTTACTCCTTGCCGGTTTTTACTTCCGCAAAGGCCTCAGTTGCCAGATTGACTTTGCCCACATTGGCCTGCTGCAGCATATCCATCACTCCCACGATGTTTTGATACTTGGCGCGCGCGGCGCCCCGGATGACGATATTCAGGTCCGGGTCGTCCACTCGCAGGGCTGCCACTTGGGCCTGCAGGGAGGACAAATCCACCGGACCGCGGTCGAGGTAGATGGTTCCGTTGTTGCCGACGGTGACGTAGTGGACTTTGGATTTTGGTTCTTTCGGCCGTTTGGCAGCCTCGGGGAGGCTGATTTCCAGATCGTTCACCACCGGGGTGGTTGTGATGATGAAAATCACCAGCAGCACGAAGGCCAAATCGAGCAGCGGGGTGATATTCAATTCCGCCAGCGCGTGATGATGACTTGCAGAGCACTTTTTCATGCGACACCGCTTTGCGCGCTAGTTCACCATGGCTGACACCTGTTTTCTGGGCTGGGCCTCGTGGCTGCGGGATTCCAGCAGCGCCTCGCGGATTTCATCGGCCAGTCGACGGTTGTCGACGTATTTATGTTCCAAGGAGGTGGCGTATTCACTTGCAAAGGAGTCCAGTTCCTGGGTGATCGAACGGATGGTGGTCACCATGAAATTATAGGCGAACATGGCCGGGATGGCGACGAACAACCCCACCACGGTGGCGATGAGCGCACCGGCCACGCCCGGAGCCATGGCCGTGAGGCTGGCCGACGCCGCCTTGGCTATGCCCGAAAATGTTTCCATCACACCCCAGACGGTGCCGAGCAGGCCGATAAACGGCCCGCCGGCCACCGCTGTGGAAAGAACGATCATCCCCTTTTCCAGCACGAGCGCCTGGGAACTGCACGCCCGTTCCAAAGCCCCGCGAACGGAGTCAAAGGATCCGGAACTGATTTTAATGGTGATTTCGTGGGCAAGGGTATCGTCCTCGGCTCCAGTTGCGGTTTTGCCGGCGCTAGGCGGCGCGACCTTCACCTTGGAGAGGTCAACGGGGTTGTTCTTCAACTGATACTCCAGTTCCTCGGCACCGGTATAATACACGTCGAAGGCGGGCGATCCGTCGAAGTTCATTCCCCTCTTGGCGATCTCCAACGGATCACGAGTGGCGCGGTAGGCGGCGAAAAACTTTTTACTGGCCTTGCCCGCTCGATAGAGCTGCCGGCCTTTGCCAATCATCACCGTCCAACTGAACACGGAAAGGATGGCCAATGCACTGATGGTGAGTTTGCCTTCTACTGTGGCCTTTTCGAAAGCGAATTTGAGCGCGCCGCTGGCCAGAACAGGGGTGATTAATGAGTGAATCATGATTTGAGAATGGTTGATGTGAATAGGATCATCC
>Ga0209829_10000412_pt1 | contig 39912 bp, 34 predicted proteins | sample C_140205_EF_Meta_FD_187311 | JGI IMG/M metagenome (GOLD analysis project Ga0209829, IMG submission 187311) | Freshwater microbial communities from Lake Croche, Canada to study carbon cycling - C_140205_EF_MetaG (SPAdes) (version 2) | ecosystem: Environmental > Aquatic > Freshwater > Lake...
ACATCCTGAACTGAAACAAATTCTGGAAGGGATGGGAAATTGTTATTTGACCCCGTGGCAGTACGATCTTACGATGCGCTGCTTAAACCCGAATCCCGTTACTCCATCAATAAATGCGGGCTGATATATTTCGTCGCCTTGGCGGTATGAATACGCATCAGCCCCGCTTTACAGCACTGCTACAAACGGACGGAAGTTTTCAACACCATACACGGCGGTCACGAGTAGCAATGATTCTTACAACAGAACAGCATAAGTACACTCTGATGAATATGGAGCGGATTCCAGACGCACAGGATAGTACAGAGACGGAGTGGGCATCTATCAACCATGGACTGCTTTTTGCCCTAGAAAACAATGAGCGAAATATTCATATTGAAAATGATAATATGAGTGTTATTCGCGGACTTATGCTTCCAGATAGTGTGCTCAAGAACGAGTATGCGAAATACCATCGGTATATTATTATGAATACGGTGGCGAAGACATACTGGACGGCAATACGATGGATTCCAAGGGAACTCAATGTATCGGATACGTTGTTTAAAAATAGACGCCGTCTGCGCTAACGGCGCCGGCGACGAGTTGCCGGTTTTACATTCACAGCAACATGGTCCACAGGCTTGTTTCGTTGCTCTTCGAGCTCCATTGCAGCACGATTCATTTTGGCAACATTTCTAGCAACGGCTAGCATATTTCCGCGCGCTTCAAGCGGATACATAAAGTGAGGATCCTGATATTTATAAGGCTCTACATATGTTCCATAGTACATATTTAATGCCTTTTGAAGTCTAGCATTGGTTGTGGCGGCGGACAGTTCTAGCGGTGTCTGCCACCCTTGCGCTAAGGAATAAGGATTTGTACGATTAAATCCAGTTATATAGGCAGGTATTTTTAAGTTTGACGCAACCGCATTTGTATTATGAAACCGTATACGTTTAGTAGCCTTAGCGGTGGTTTTTCGATTCGCATTGCGCTTTAAAATAGATCGCGTCCCCTTGCCGGACATCCCTATACTTTGCCAATATTTGCGCCAGCAAATGAAGCGGTCATCATAATCCGCCGCACCGAATCATCAATTGTTGGAATATCAGGAAAAAGTGTAGTCAAACGCGTTGTATCTAGGCGATTATTGCTTCGCGCTCCCTTAACCAGCGTTGATACAAGGGTAGTATTTGAGACTTCTGTCCATGTATGGTCAGGATTCTGAAGTTCCTTATACCATTTGAGTATAGTTGAGTGTTCAATCACACCAGGATTTGTAGCATTAAGCGGACCCTTGACACCCTGCTCGAGCGCCTGCGCCAGACACGGCAAAATATCATCAAGAACTGTCATCGAGTTTGGAATACTACAAATATTCTTATAGGCTATGATCTTGCTAATGAAGTTGCTAGCGCAATCGTTCGACGAAATAGGCATACGAATACGAACATTGAGAACAGTGTCTGCGTATTCTTCATTCATTAGACGGTCAGTAAAGCCTTTGACTACACTATATTCAGAGCCAAAAAAGTTAGGTCGGCTTTGTTCTGTAAATCCATTTGCTACACTAGCATCTGATACATCGCACAAATGTTCGGTATCATATTCAAAAATACAACCGGTGCCCATATACATCATATGAAGCCCTTTCGATTTACAAACACCGGCTAATACCAAGGGCGCGTAAAGATTGTCATTTATATTTTCAACAAGTTTTCCTTTTTGTTCGAGATAATCGATGGTTGAATATCCAGGTCCGTGTGTGCGTCCAATCAAACATACAACATGGGTTGGATTGTGCTGTTGAATCTCTTCTAAAACTGCCTCACGATTATCGGCGCGTGATGTTGCGACAACAACATTCCAGCCGCGATTACGTAGGACCTTTTGAAACTGTCCGCCAATCCAGCCGCTGCCGCCCCAAACAAGTGCCGTAAAGTTTGTGTTTGACCAATACGTCATGCGATCAACTGTTTTATACCATTGAATCGTTTCGTCCAAGCCACGTTCTAGAGTCCACTGGGGTTTCCAGCCAAGTTTCGCAAGAGGTTCTGATTCGATCCAATAGCGCTTATCATTAAAATTACGGTCTTCAATATAACATATGTGATCGTCTACAGGATCGCCATGTTTGAATCGCTGTATTAAATCGGTCGCTAGATCTTTGATAGAAATTTCGTCACACGAACTAATATTATAGATTTCGCCAATCTCTCCCTGGAAAAGTACGCAAAGAATAGCATCAACCGCATCCTCAATATAGAGAAACGAACGTAGCTGGTGCCCTGAGCCCTGCAATGTAATTTTTTTATTATCCATTAACTGAAACAGAAACTTGGGTATAACTTTTTCAGGGTACTGTCCAGGTCCGTAGACGTTATTGGAACGAATAACCACCGCTGGCAGATTATAGGAATGGAGATAGGAATGAACAAGCATTTCTGCCGATGCTTTTGACGCCGCATAAGGATTTGTAGGTTTGAGCAAAGACGATTCATTAAACGCACTGGATACCCCGTGCGTATTTTCTCCATAAACTTCATCGGTGCTAATCTGTACAAACTTCTTAATACCTCCGTATTTGCGTGACGCTTCAAGCAACGAGTGTGTACCGACAACGTTGTCTTGCGTGTAAATCATAGGATTGGTGAACGATGTATCGACGTGTGATTGCGCAGCAAAATGAATAATTGTATCAATGCGGTAGGTTTCAAGAATTTTTGATATAAGATCAGTATCAGCAATATCACCTTTTATAAAGGTATAGTTTCCTAAAGATGTTGTAAGATCGGAGGCGCGTGTTGAACAGGGATATAGTTTATCAATGTTGACAAGCGTAAGATAAGGATGTTGTTTCTTTACACGGCGGCAAAAGCCGGCTCCAATAAAACCACATCCACCGGTTACAAGTAGTCTCATTTGCAGGTAACAATAATTAAAAAGTATAAAGTTGCCGCAGTTTAGACTGCCGTCGGCTTATAAAAATTGAGACCACCCCTTTAATAGAAACAACGCTCAACTTGCAATGAAATTAGTCATTGTAGAATCTCCTGCCAAATGTGGTAAAATTCAGGGATTCTTAGGTGCAGGATACCAAGTTGTGGCAACAATGGGGCACATTCGTGCCTTAGAGGAATCGCTAGATTCGGTAGGAATTGACCGTAACTGGGAGCCGAAGTATGCTGAACTAGCAACAAAAAAGGAGGCAATTACTAAGCTTAAAAAGGCGGCACGGGGAGCTGAGGTAATTTTAGCAACGGACGATGATCGAGAGGGGGAGGGTATTGCCTGGCACGTTGCAACGATTCTTAACTTGAATCCTGCTACTACGCCACGTATTGTCTTTCACGAGATTACTCAGCCCGCCATTCTTGCCGCTGTAAATAATCCTCGTCGGCTGGATATGAATAAGGTAAGCGCTCAGCAGGCGCGTGCGATGCTTGACCTTCTTGTAGGATTTACGGTTTCCAAAGTACTGTGGAATCGGGTGGCACCGAAGCTCAGCGCCGGCAGATGTCAGACCCCTGCGCTTCGCCTTGTTGTAGAGCGTGACAACATTGTAGATAATCATCGTCCTGAAGCATCGTGGCGTCTATCAGGAACTTGGGCACACCCATCAGATCCGGTGAAGACTATATCTGCCGATGCATCAAAGGAGCTCACAACCGAGCAGGAAGCAACACAGGCGCTTCAACAAGTACACAATAATACGGAGACAAAGGTCATCCAGGTAAAAGAGACCATATCCATCTCACAGCCACCGAAGCCGTTGATTACATCTACGCTACAACAGGAGGCATCGTCACTTCACGGTCTCAATCCGAAGGCAACAATGATGGCTGCGCAGAAGCTGTATGAGGCGGGACATATTACATATATGCGTACTGATAATCCACTCTTGTCCCAGGAAGCCGCTACGGCAATTCGTGCCTATGTACAGACGACGTATGGTATGCCGTATCTGGGACCAGTAGGGCAACATACTATACAGCCAACACCCACAACACCCACAACACCCACAACACCAGTAGCAGCAGCGCCCGCCAAGAAATCAAAGGCAAAACCTGACGCACAGCCAGCAACACCTACGCTGCCAGAAGCGCAGGCAGCACACGAAGCGATCCGCCCTACACATCCTGAGTCGCCCAATCCGCCGATTGACGACGATACGCAGAAGACGGTCTACACCCTGATTTGGCGTAGGGCGACGCAGAGCCAAATGAGTCCATCGCAGACAGATGTGCGAAAGGCAACCCTTGCCTTGACTGCCGACCCCTTACGTCAATGGACAACTGAGCAAACAAAGCTACGCTTTGCCGGTTATAAGATTCTAGAGCGCCAGGACCCAGAGAAACACGCCAAAGACGAAACGGAATGGCTTTACTGGGCTTTAAAGCTTGCCCAGGGCACCGTCCTACACTGGACCACCCTGAAAGCCGACGAAGTGTTTACCAAGCCGAAGGGACGCTATACGGAAGCATCCCTTATTGCAGAACTAGAGAAGAAGGGCATCGGGCGCCCTTCCACCTTTGCATCCCTTGTCAGCACGATTATGGAGCGTAATTATGTGGAAAAGACAAATACGGATGGTAAGGTACAGGATAGCCACCATCTCACATTGGTCCCCAACACTTGGCCTCCCAACCAAACCCTAGAACACCATAAGGTCGGCGCGGATAAGAATAAGCTCAGTGCTACCGCATTGGGCAAGTCAGTGAGCGAATTTCTTGCACGCGAATATAATGATCTGTTTAATTACGAATTTACGGCGGCAATGGAGCAGAAGCTGGACGCAGTAGCGAAAGCCGAACAGCCTTGGAAGTCGGTTCTACAGCAGACGTGGGACACCTACAAAGAACGCTACCTGGCAATGACCACCGGCAGCAACGCTGCGAACAAAGCGGCAAAAGAGCGAACCCTTGCCGAGTCCGTCAAGGTAATTCTGAGCCGTAAGGGTCCCCTCTTTGTCAAGGAGCCACCCGCGGGCGCCCCTGCTGACGCCAAAGCCACCTTCGCCCCGTTACCCCCATCGGTCACCTTTGAGTCCGCCACACTTTTGGACGCTACTGCAGCATTTGCCGCCGCCCAGCAAGCGCAGCAGGGTGAGTTGATAGGGACCCTGGACACACAGGAGATCCGTAAAAAGAAGGGACCGTATGGGTGGTATGTAGTTTGCGGTACAACAAATGTGAGCCTGCGTGGCGATGAAACACTAGAACAGATTCAGGACAAACTACAGGCAAAGATTTCGTTTGCCACAACGGAAACCGCATTCGCACGGCAGGTCGGCGACTTTATGATCAAAAAGGGACCGTATGGGCTCTATTTCTACAAACACGCTCTTGTAAAGAAAACGTTTGTAAAATTTCCAGCAGCATCAAACGCGGAGACTATTAACGCAACCGATCTTGCAGCACTGTACTCGGCAGGACTCAAAAGCAAGCGGCGCGGTCCGCCTAAACCAAAGGAGTAGTGGCAGATCTTGGGTCAACAAACAATTTTATAGCTTTGTAAGAATACATTGGTTAATATATGTACTATCAAGCGGGTGTTCATAGCTATTATCAAAAAATTTGAAAGAAAAATCGGTATTTGTAGTTAAAAATTCACTTACAGCCTTTTCAACTCCGGGGCAATTTTTCCATTGATAATCATCAAAAAGAATTTTTCCTCCCTTTACCATTAACGGTGCAAAGCGTTCCAAAGTAGTCTTTGTACCATGATATGTATCCGTATCCGAATGAACAAATACAAAGGTTTCCTTCCCTTCTTTATCGCTTTCAAACGTTGATGGAAAAAATCCAACTCTATACACAACTCCTTCCATATTAATATTTGCTTTAACATCATCAAGCGAACAACTAAATTCTCCATCTACGTGAACGTCGTCGTTCGGATTACTACCTTGTATTCCGCAAAATGTATCATATGCGTAATGTGTTCTATCATTCATAATAGTATGAATAAGTTTGGAGGTAATACCTTGAAAGACTCCAATTTCGGCTGTATTGCCTTCAAGATGTTTTACGCTCTGTAATTCAATAAATAGATTTTTTGCTTTTTTATATCCTAATAAAGAATTACCCATGGATTGGAACAAATTATCGAATTCGGACATTTATAATAAAATAGATCAAATTTATTTTCTATTTTATACGTAAAAAGTCAACCTCTGTAACAAATTTTGGGAAATAAAGAATGTTATTTGATGTCCAAAGCTGAAAACGATTCACGCAGCTTGCGAATCATACACTCCAACCTATACAATTGTTCGAGATGCCGGGGTTCTTTGTCAGTTTTTGCTTTGAGTTTCGCCGCAATGACCTTCTTAATATCCTGTGCGCTAAATGGTGTAAATGTATCATTTACAGCATTCAACGTAACTAAAATATCCCATAATTGTCCGTATAATTCCTTGTCAGCCATTTGCCTTCTATATCAACCGTACAAAAAACATCAATTTTCATTTAGATTTTAAGAGCGTTCGGTGATTTATTCATTCCTGGTAGATCACCACTGTTTGCACTTAAAAACGGTTGGGGTGGCGGGTAAGGGAATCCCTCAGAGGACGCCTTCTCCAGCGGTGCGTGCGGCTCCTGAATGCCAAGCTTCTTGTGACCCCAACGGTATGTCTTATCGATTTTGCCTTCGCTCATTGGCTGACGGTAAAGACGGAAATCAAACAGCGCACCACGCAGGCGTTCATCAGGGTTCTCAAACGCCTGCGACTCCGTTTCCCAGTTGCTGCGACCAATATAATTGTCAGTGGTGTAGGACTTGAGTGGCATAAATCCGTCCATAAACTCAAGAACCATCTTGCCGTCGATATAGACACGCCAAGTCGGACGGAAATTGGTAGAATCAGTTGTTGTCAACGCAATATGTGTCCACTTTTTCAAAGGTATGGCATTTAGTGCCCGCAGCCGCATTTTACGTTGTTGGGTATCCCAGATTTCAAAAAGCAGGTTGGCACGTGGATCAACTTTAGGCGTCAATTCGTCGTCAGGATATGTATTTTGGACAGGTTCAGGACCAGGGCAGTCAAATTCCGAAACGTTTGCTTCGGTGGTTGCCATAAACTCTTGGGGTGAGACTTCGGCAGGCGCCCGTGAATTACAGACCTTGTTGTCATCACCAGGGCGCGCATTTAGTAAACCAAACGCCTGATTTACATTTCCCTTTGCCTCAATTCCTAAAAGTACATTGTCGTGACCTGGACCGTTGCCAAAGTCAAAGATCCGTGCATTGTTGGTAAATTCATCAAAATAGACCCAGACAGAGACAGCACGTAGTTGGCGGAGTTGAACACGGGTATCAAATTCTAGACGAGCATTTTCGCCAATACGAATAAATTGGTCAGCGGGAGGTTTTACATCAATATCCGCAGTAGGCAAACGATTTATAGGAATTCCCTTGGTGACTGTCTTCTTGGGATCTTCGTCAATCTTCATTTCACCGGCAATCTTAATTTGGGTATTTTCGCCGTAGTCAAGCATATCATCGAAGAAACGGTACCAGACCATAATGCCTTCAAAGAAGAACAATAGGTCCGAAATATCTGTTGGTGGGTTGTTATCTGGGGTCTCCTCACCCTGTTTGAACCGAGTATTGCCGGCAAGAACTGCCATAGCCGCCCACGCATCATTTGGTGCGGTCTTAATTTTCAAAATACGACCGTAGTCATCCTTACCGTCACCGTTCACATCACGAAAATAGTCATCGCGACTATAGCGCATACCGGCACGTGCAGAATCAGTACGATACGTGAAAGAGTCGAGCCCCTCCTGACCGGCAAGTGCACACGCCATAATACGGGAATCGGGTGCATCCATCTTTTCTACAACGCGACAGAAATCCGCTTTATAGCCAAGATTCTGTACGTCCACATATCCTTCAAAGTAGCGCGGATTGCGTATCCAGCCGTCGAGTTCTTTCATCGTGCCCGGTACAACATCGTAACGACGGGGGAAGAAACGCCCGAAATATTCTGGTACTACGCCATCCGTAAATCCTTCTATCATCATTGTATTACGGAGATATTCCCAGGCGATGATAATTACCAGCAGCGTAATGGCTGCGTAGGTCATTGTTTCCCAAACCATCTGTCTGCCTTTACTTTCGTGCGGTTATTTTTCCATCGCAGAAAACGCTGCTATGACAAATGAACCTGCGCGGGTTCGAACAGGATTTTACAAAGGATTTGGAGTCATTTGTAAGACGTCAGGCAGGCTGGGAGCCGATTTCATTTTTGAAGGCGTGGTCGGCAAAGAAAACTGCTGCGCCTGAGCGTCATAAGGTACTTGGCTTTGAAAATGGTCTGTCACCACAGACTCAGATTCATTTGTTGGATAACCAGAACAATGCATTTGAAATTATAGAATCACTTTTACGTATATATTTGAGTCCAATTGAGTATAATATAAGCGATCCGTTCGCCCCTATTGACACAGAGGCAGAGCAAGTATGGTTATTTGCAATGCGGTGGTTAGAACATTACTACGAATGTCTCATGGAGCCATTGGCAATACGAACAGAGTTTTATAAGCAGTCGCATACAAAGTTTTTAGACTTGATGCGAAAGATGTTGGCGTACAATCCGAAGAAACGTATAACATTTAATGACGCCTTGAAGATTTGGTATCCGTCAAGTACCGTTTTCTCAGTTCATCCGTTGAATGAACAGGATAGTTTGTCCACGACAGACCCAAACCCCCCTGAGGTTCAAGGGAACCTCCTTGGGATTCAAGGGAACCCCCGTAAGGGGGACATGAAGGCAACGAGTTCAGCCGAATGTCATAACCCCCTCCCTTCCGCGTCTTCCGTCTGCCACCAGCCCTTGGTGGACACGCAGGCAGTGAATTCAGCCGAATATCATAGCCATGTCCCCGCTGCGCTCCTCGCCCCACCTGTAGAGTCATCGGTATCGGCTTCGAATACTGTCCTCCCTTCAGCATCCGAGCCGTCTTCCGCGCCCCCCGCCGTGACAACCGCTGCGATAACCGCCGCGACTTCGGCGCGCTCACGCCTCGCCCTAAAACGATTGGACGGTCCCGAGGGACACAATAAAACCCGCAGAAGTCCTCGTAATTCAGGTCGCTCCCCTGCCATCGGTAATCGCGGGACGCGAGTTCGGGGTTAAAAATAAGACGTTTTAGCGCATCAAACGTTTTTACCTTATTTGAGCCGTCCTTGTGGCTCCAATATCCGTCGCGATCCTGACGATACCAATGGTAGTCAACACCCTTATGGACAACCGCCCCCACCTTACTCATTCCAGTAGGGCATCGCGCCTGGAATGTCGATTTTGTCACTTCAGGAATATCGCCCATCATAAGATTTTCGACAACCTTGCACGAGCGACGCTCTTCCTTATTTAAGGCGTTACGATGACCCGTTTTTGCGCCGGGTTGATGAAATTCATCACGGCAGTTACCGTATTTTTTACAAAGCTGCTCACCCATAGGGTCATGGACAAACATCGCATATGAATAGCAATTATGGGACTTACGAACATATGGTTTGTTATAGTACTTCGCATCACGAATCGGTTCAGAGCCTGAAAGCGGTGAGCCAGGACAGTTCTGATGCTGAGCGCAAAAAAGACTTCCTTCTAGTGGCACACGTGTACAGCCCTTGCCCGTCTGTTCATCGTAACACTGGCACGCGGCTCTAGGTTTTTTTGCCGTTTTATTTTGGGTTTTAGATAAACCCATCTTACTATATGCCTATAAATAATTTAAGATCCATGGTCTAAGGTTGACAATAAGAAGTCTGGTAAGGCACAATGAATATTGAGCAGGGCGCCAACTTTATTACCGAGCAAATCCGCAGCCGCAATCCATTTTTTGTTGGAAAGCTAGGAACCTCAGAGATAGATGTTCTTATATTTTTTACACAATATCGCCAAAAAAGCAACGCACCATCCTATCCTGAAGGTATTAAACTAAATATTGCGCGTAACGGTGGGCTTTTTCCTGCGACCGATAAGTCCATAGACAGTTGGGCAGTTCATATGTTAACAGAAGTGCTGCCGGCGGGAGCGGGCTTTGCCATTTGGAATCCAACAGTCGGCAATATTGAAAAGGCGATTTTAAATACCTTTGCGCCGAAAGCGAAACAGTTTCCTTTGCGCGCTTTGGAGCCGTATTATATGAATGTGTTAGAAGACCGATGGACGTATAATCTAACAAAACACGCAAAGGTCGCCGTAGTATCTCCGTTCTATAAAAGTATTGAGCATCAGTGGAAAAAGCGCGAGGCAATATGGGGCAATAATACGATTTGGGGTCCGATTCCACCGACAATTGTTCCTGTCCGCGCCGGATATAGCCCGTACTTATCGACATCAACGGGGCTGTGGGCTACAGCCATTATTAATGGTGGATGGCAAGCCGCTGTGGCAGACATTGTACGACAAGTAAAAGAGACAGGTGCCAGGGTTGCGATTGTCGGCTGCGGCGCCCTTTCCCTGCCGATATGTTACGCGCTCAAGCAACAGCATATTGCCTCTATTCATACAGGTGGTGCTACACAAATTTTGTTCGGAATTAAAGGACACCGATGGCTTACTCACGACACAATATCGGAGTTTTTCAACCCAGCGTGGATGTTTCCATTTCCAGAGGAGATTCCTACGGGGGCGCAGGCAGTAGAGGGTGGGTGCTATTGGTAGTTGGAAAAATTGAGTAACTTAAACTCCAATTAAGATAATGTACCATATAATAAATATGAATCCAGAGAATGTGCAGGCGCAGCCAGAAACAACGGCACTTTGTACGGCATATACCGGTAAGGGTGAACCTTGCTCTGCCAAAGGAAAGACAGAATATAACGGATTATGTAAGATACATCACAATCAGGCTGAACGCGTTAGGACGCATCAGGCACAGGCACAAGCAGCATTACAAGCAGAGCAATTAGAAAGACGTAATCGCATTTTACAGCAGAATCAGCAACGGGTGGATAATGCGCCATCTGGATCAGTTGATACATTCTTTCGCTACGCTCGTCTTATTGCCGATCTATGGATCACTCAGCGCATTCCTACTGACCAATTGGCACAGGTGTATTGTTGTATACGTAGAACATCATTGCGGCACGTAGAATGGGAGGCATTTATAAGAGCAGCAGTGGCAGTTATAAATCTTGCGCATTTCAATCCTGATGAACATCGATGGGCAGATGTACCAGAGGCGGAGAAAACTTTAGTGTTCAATAATCTTACAACAGTAATGAATCGTTTACCGCAACATAATATTCTTAATGTTCTCAAATCTACCGATTCTGTCTATATTGAATTTCAACGCCGACGGGCGGAAGAACAGAACGCAGAGCGTCTAGCTCGTGAAGCTCGACTAGCCGTTGAGCGGGCGCAACGTGAAGCCGAATTTAATAGACAGCAGCGTGAAGAAGCAGTTGTCTTCCGTCGCGATCCAGAGGGCGGAATCGACCTGGCGGCGTTTGGTCGCGACGCGCAATCGGTCCATCGTTCTTCAGTACAGCATGCAACAAGCAAGGCGGTAGAGATTCTTATCTCACGCCCTGTTCCAGCCGAGATGGAAGCCCTTGTAGAGATTACACTTGCATTTGATGATAAAACGGCGGTGCGGTTTAAAAATAATAGCAAAGAACGCGCTCTACTTGAGCTGACCAATGACTATTATAATACAGAGGCGTTTAATCGGATGTATGGTGATATTCTAGACAGAGTTTGGGCATATATTCGTATACATACAGAGCGTTCAGAACTTATACGAAGACTCGCTCAGGAAGTGACTGAGGGAATTGGAATGTGTGTAAACGGAAAAATGACCCATTTGGTAAATGTTCTCTATGCATACGATGACCAGATTACGGCGGTGATGCAAAATGAGAAGCCGTCCCGTGAGGTCTTCCAAGCAAAATTCGCAACCCTGCTAAACATTCCGTCCGCTGAGCGCGCGGCGGCAGCGACCGCTATCTTCAATGAGTACCAGATACCTGAGGAAGAGCGTGGTGAGTGGTTGAATCCACTACTAGCAACGGAATAAACCCAGTGATTCGGAAAAAAATGATGGTACTTGCCGGCATAGACGGCAAATACCAACAATGGCTCTAAGACGTATTTTAAAGGAACTTGATGATCTAAAACGCGATCCGCCGGCGGGCTGTTCGGCAGGTCCTATTGACAATGATATGTTTCATTGGGAGGGTATGATTATGGGACCGGCGGATAGTCCATTTGCGGGTGGAGTCTTCAAACTTATCGTACACTTTCCTACAGAGTATCCGTTTAAAGTGCCGCACGTCCAGTTCAAGACACGGATTTATCATCCAAATATCAACGCAAGTGGAGGCATTTGCCTTGATATTTTGAAGACGCAGTGGAGCCCTGCGCTTACAATTTCGAAGGTACTGCTGTCCATCTTGAGCCTACTAACGGACCCCAATCCTGAGGACCCCCTTATGCCAGAGATTGCGCAGCTGTATAAGACAAATAAGGCGGCGTATGAGGAAAAGGCGCGTGAGTATACAATGCTTTACGCCGGCGATAAGCCGGTAGACGCCTCAGATGAAGATGACGATGATATGATGATTGCTTAGCCAGCCTAAGCGACCCAGCGGTAAGGACCGTCGCCCAACACGGAAACCGCAGATTTTTTAGGCTCCACAACAACCGTAGCACGGCGTCCATAGACGTGCCAGTGGAAGTCGCCGCTATCGCCATACACCGTGAACTTATTGTCAGAAACACAGGACGCATTGAGCACACGCACTGACCCGTTATAGATTGGTGTAATCTGGACAGTAAGATCTGTGGCAAGTGCGTCTACGTAATCTGGTAAATCAACTACAACGCTAGTCTCTAATTCGGCGATTGTGCCGGTTCCGCGGTAGTAGACACCGGCTTCAGGTCCCTCCAAACAAGCGTGTACTAAGTATTTGGATTCATCTTTGGGATGATCAATGACGAAGGTTTTTGCTGTATTATAAGTAATTTCAGATGAAGTTGTGTTATATGTTAGAGAATATCGATTGGCTACTGTTGTAACAGCACGAATTGGTGCAATATATAATCCTGAAGTAGTTGCTGTATTGACACTTGCGCCTGAAGCATTAATAACAATTGTATTTGTGCTTTGATTAAGAGTCCCGGCAAAAGTTCCAATAGCAATTGAATAATTAGACTGATTAGTTTGCCCTGCTGATGTTCCAATAGCAATTGCATTGTTTCCTTGATTTGATTGACCTGCCGCCTGTCCTATAGCAATCGCATTTTGAGCTTGCAGATTTGAGCCAGCTCTATATCCAATAGCAATAGTAGCGTCAGCTTGATTACTTAAACCAGCTGTATTTCCAATAGCAATTGTATTTTGCACGATTGCTCCAGCTGAATTAGAATTACTATATCCTGCTTGGTATCCAATAGAAATTCCATAGGCTCCTTGAGACCGTTGACCTGCCCCCTCACCAATGGCAATTGCATATACTTGTTGATTATTTGAGCCAGCATATTCACCAATAGCAATGGAATTATTAGATTGATTGCTATAACCGGCAAAATTTCCAATAGCAACCGCCGAATTAGACTGATTAAATTGTCCTGCCTGATTTCCAATAGCAATTGAATTAGAATATTGATTTGATTGGGCTGCCTGATATCCTATAGCGATTGAATTATAATATTGAGTATTTGAACCAGCCTGATATCCTATAGCAACTGAATATGGAAATTGATTTTTGTTACCAGCAGAGCTTCCAATCGCCACCGATGTATAACCTTGAGATTGTACACCGGCAAATGGTCCAATTGCCACCGCTTCACCACCTTGCTGATTTGAGCCAGCCAGATATCCAATAGCAATTGAATTATTAGTTTGTCCGTCCCAACCTGCTTGATAACCTATAGCAATATTATTAGAAGACGAACCTCCTAAAATGTTATTTTGTCCTGCTTGGTAACCAATAACAATAGCATTTTGATTTAAATTTGACTGACCTGCCTGTTCTCCAATAGCTATTGCATAAGGATATTGATTACTATATCCTGCTTGTTCACCAATAGCAATTGTATTATTGGATTGATTATTATATCCTGCTTGATATCCAATAGCAATCGCCGAAGTATATTGATTACTAAATCCGGCGCTTTGTCCAATAGCTATTGCGTTTATTATTTGAGCACCGTTTCCTGCTTGATATCCGATAGCAACTGCGTAGTTGCCCTGGTTGTTTGAACCTGCTTGAGCACCCAGGGCAACGGCGGCACTACCTTGTGTTGTTGCTCCAGCAAAGTCACCAATACTAATTTTGGTGGTACCTGCTACCCACGCAGCACCGTTGTAATAAACATAAGTACCGTAATCTGTTGCGGCTGGAAAACTAGAACCACCACCACCGGCAGGACCTGTCGGACCTGTAGGACCAAATCCAGTTGGACCTGTATTACCAGTGCGCCCTGTAGGTCCAGTGGATCCTGTATTACCAGTGCGTCCTGTAGGTCCGGTGGAGCCCGTGTTGCCGGTGGGACCAGTGCTGCCGGGTCCAGTGGAACCAGTATTACCAGTATTACCTGTATTGCCCGTAGGACCCGTGCCAATTGGACCTGTAGAGCCAGTATTACCAGTATTACCTGTGTTTCCAGTATTACCAGTTAAACTTGATCCAGTTGGTCCAGTATTACCAGTATTACCAGTATTACCAGTGTTTCCAGTATTACCAGTCGAACCTAATCCAGTCGGTCCAGTATTACCAGTATTACCTGTCGAACCTGCTCCAGTCGGTCCAGTATTACCTGTGGAGCCTGTATTACCAGTATTACCGGTCGAACCTGCTCCAGTAGGTCCAGTATTACCAGTGGAACCTGTATTACCAGTATTGCCCGTTGCACCTAATCCAGTTGGTCCAGTATTACCCGTGGAACCTGTATTGCCAGTAAAACCTGTAGAACCTGTATTACCGGTTCGTCCAGTCGGTCCAGTATTACCAGTACTACCTGTATTGCCTGTGGGTCCTGTTGCGCCTGCTCCAGTTGGTCCAGTATTACCTGTAGAACCAGTGTTACCTGTATTGCCTGTAGCGCCTGCTCCAGTTGGTCCAGTATTACCTGTAGAACCAGTGTTACCTGTATTTCCTGTATTACCTGTCGCACCTGCTCCAGTCGGTCCAGTATTACCTGTATCTCCTGTATTTCCTGTATTGCCTGTATTACCTGTCGCACCTGCTCCAGTGGGTCCAGTCGATCCAGTATTACCTGTAGATCCTGTATTACCAGTATTACCAGTCGCACCTAATCCAGTCGGTCCAGTATTACCTGTATTGCCTGTATTACCAGTAGAACCTGTATTACCAGTATTACCAGTCAAAGCTGCTCCCGTTGGTCCAGTATTACCAGTAGATCCTGTATTACCAGTATTACCTGTCGAGCCTGCTCCAGTGGGTCCAGTATTACCTGTAGAACCTGTATTACCAGTATTACCTGTCGCACCTGCTCCAGTCGGTCCGGTGCTTCCAGTAGAACCAGTGTTACCTGTATTACCTGTGTTACCCGTGGCACCTGCTCCAGTCGGTCCAGTAGTACCAGTAAACCCAGTTGAACCTGTATTACCAGTATTACCTGTCGCACCGGCGCCAGTCGGTCCGGTGGTACCAGTCGAGCCGGTGGAGCCTGTGTTACCAGTTGGTCCGGTTGATCCAGTATTACCTGTAGAACCTGTATTACCAGTATTACCTGTTCGTCCAGTCGGTCCTATAGTACCGGTAGAACCTGTATTACCAGTGTTTCCTGTAGATCCTGTAAAACCAGTATTTCCTGTAGAGCCGGTTGGACCAATGGCAAGAGGATCAAAGTGAAGGTTTACTAAGGTTGCCGTTGCACCACTTCCAACGGCATTTAGATATAGTGTAGTGCCTGTATAAGTGGCGGTACCTGATAAAACTAGTATACCATTCACATAGAATAGATTATTATATGTTTGTGAATTTACGCTGACTTGCGATGTAATAATTTGAAACAGTGTTGTTGTATCATACCCTGTTGTTAATAGACCAGTACTACCGTTTGCGTATCTTATAGTAAATGTGCCTGCGCTTGTTATTGCGAATCCTGTCACATTGTTTGTACCAATATTGCCTGTATCAGTAAATCCTATAACGCAATCTTGATTGACATTTCCACACTGGAATGTACAATTAATTGCTCCGCTGTAGGTTTGTAAAGAATATACATATCCGCCGCTTGGCAGAGTTACAGATGTTGGTGATACTACAGATGCTCCACTTGCGGCATTTAATGAAAATGTACCGGCAGATGTGCCGGCTGTTCCCATAGGTCCTGTATTGCCGGTGGATCCCGTTGAGCCAGTATTACCAGTAGAACCAGTAGAGCCCATAGTACCAGTCGAGCCGGTGTTACCAGTATTACCTGTAGCTCCAATATAACCAGTAGGTCCAGTTGAGCCAGTATTACCTGTAGATCCTGTAAGGGAAGAACCTGTAGGTCCGGTGTTACCAGTGAAACCGGTGGAACCTGTAGGTCCAGTGGGACCTGTTCCTAATGGTCCAGTAGGTCCAGTAGATCCTGTATTACCTGTATTGCCTGTAGGACCAGTTCCAATGGGACCGGTGGGACCGGTTGAGCCTGTATTACCGGTACTACCAGTGGAACCAGTATTTCCAGTCCTGCCAGTGGGTCCAGTGTTTCCAGTAAATCCTGTGCTACCAGTATTTCCTGTAAATCCAGTATTACCTGTATTACCCGTTGGACCTAAAATATTGTAGGTAAATAATACTGGTGTATCAAGTGTCCATGCTGCTGTAGAACCTACCAGTTTACCTGTTAACTGGTAATAGGTTCCTGTGTCAATCACGTTTGTAATAAGAATAACTTCACCTAATCCAATATTGGCACCTTGTCCTGTTAAATTAATATATACAGAGAGTCCGGCAATAAAGGATGTAATCATATTATACGTAAATGTATAGGCATCTCCAATAAGTGCGGTGTAGTTCAGATTTAATGTAATAGTTTGACCAATAACAGTCTGGGTGAATTGCCCAACATCGTACGCAGGATCGTAGTTATATATAACATATGTTGGTGTGCCTGTTGTGCCGGTGGGACCTGTTGCGCCAGTAAGAGACGCGTCGCCACCAGGACCCTGAGGACCTGTAAATCCTGTTGGACCTGTATTACCAGTTGCACCAGTTAACGACGCTGAACCAGCGGGACCAGTGGGACCTGTACCGATGGGACCCGTGGGACCCGTATTACCAGTCGACCCTGTTGTTCCTGTAGAACCAGTATTACCAGTATTTCCAGTAGATCCACTATTACCAGTGGACCCTGTGTTACCAGTGTTACCCATAGATCCGGTGGGTCCAGTGGCACCTGTAGAGCCTGTATTACCTGTGCGTCCTGTAGATCCTGTAGAGCCTGTGTTTCCTGTGAAACCAGTAGCACCCGTCTGCGATGCTGTGCCGGCGGGACCTACTGGTCCAGTGTAACCAGTCGGTCCAGTACTACCGGTTGCGCCAGTATTTGTAGCAGTACCCGCAGGACCAGTGGGACCTGTACCAATTGGACCAGTGGGTCCGGTGTTACCCGTGGAGCCTGATGAACCGGTATTACCAGTGGGTCCTGTTCCTATAGGACCAGTTGGACCTGTATTACCTGTGCGTCCCGTTGAACCAGTATTACCAGTGGGTCCGGTGCCGAGTGGACCAGTGGGACCTGTATTACCAGTAGAACCTGATGAACCAGTTGTACCGGTGGGTCCTGTACCAATAGGACCTGTTGGACCAGTATTACCTGTAGGTCCAGTCGACCCTGTCCTACCTGTGGCTCCTGTACTTCCAGTATTACCAGTATTACCAGTATTTCCTGTAAAACCGGTCGAACCTGTGGTACCTGTAGGTCCGGTGCCAAGTGGACCGGTGGGACCAGTATTTCCTGTAAACCCCGTTGAACCTGTTGTGCCGGTAGGTCCTGTGCCAAGTGGACCTGTGGGACCGGTATTTCCTGTATTACCAGTATTACCAGTTGTGCCGGTAGGTCCGGTGCCAAGTGGACCTGTGGGACCAGTATTTCCTGTGAAACCGGTATTACCTGTTGCGCCGGTCGATCCAGTATTACCAGTGCGTCCTGTATTTCCAGTATTGCCAGTTGCGCCAGTATTTGCGGCTGTACCAGCAGGACCTGTAACTCCTGTAGGTCCAGTATTACCGGTTGCGCCTGTATTTGCGGCAGTGCCGGCAGGACCTGTAACTCCTGTAGGTCCAGTATTACCTGTTGAACCGGTCAAACCTGTTGAACCAGTGTTACCGGTATTGCCCGTTGCATTGCCACCAATTGAATTAAAGACAAGTTCCTTTGTAGTTGAGTTGTAGTGTAAAAATCCGCCAACAATTGTTTCATCATTGCGAATTGGCGAAATATATACTGAATTTGCTATACTTGTATTCAGTGCCGTATTACTCGCATTAATAACAATTGTATTCGTACTTTGACTCACATAACCTGCTCGATATCCCATCGCAATTGTATAGGCGCCTTGTGTAGAATATCCCGCTTGCCAACCGATAGCAATTCCACCAGTTCCCTGATTGCTTTGCCCTGCCGCATTGCCAATTGCTACAGTATTTCCTCCTTGTGAATTACTACCAGAGGCTACACCAATAGATACAGAACTACCGCCAGAGCTGCCGGCACCATATCCTATGGCAACTGATTGAGTTCCTAGTGTTGTGGCACCTGAACCAATTGCCACTGAGTAACCACCTTGAGTAGATTGAGACGCAAGATAACCTATAGCAACACTTTGCGTTCCTTGGTTACCTCGTCCAGCATATTGACCAATCGCCACCGAATTATTTGATTGATTGCTTTGTCCAGAATATTGACCAATAGCAATTCCATTCGTTCCTTGATTGTATTGTGCAGTGTTATAACCGATAGCAATAGCGTTTGCTTGCTGTGTAGAGAGAGCAGCAGACGTTCCAATCGCAACAGCATTTATACCTTGACTGATTATACCAGCACCGGCACCATAGGCAATTGTTGACACGCGCGTGAAGGGAATAGGGTCAAAGCCAACATAGGGAAGGACGGTGCGTGATGCAATCGCATACGCCCCAGTGCCTGTAAAAATATTCGCACCCAGTCCTACCCAATTAATTCCATCATAACTGTAAATTAGTGTATTTGTTCCTGTTGCCGCAGCGACCCATAGATTGCCGTTCCACGCAATGGACTTTATTAAAGTCGCTCCAGCATATACAATGCTTGTCCACCCACCGGTGGTCGTCGGATTTGTAGCATACGCAAATTTATTACTACCGACTGCTATCCATAAAGACCCGTTCCAGGCTATACCTGAGCCAATTGAACCTATTATAGTTCCCCCCAAACCAGTCCAATTAATTCCGTTATAACTAAAAGCAAGATCGTTTCCTCCAGAACCACCTGCTACCCATACAGATCCGTTCCAAGCTATACTATATCCAGTACCGAATATAGTTGTTCCAAGACCAGTCCAATTAATTCCATCATAGCTATAAGCAATACTATTGCTTCCTCCACCCAATGCGACCCACAGACTTCCGTTCCAGGCTACATCAATACCTACCGAAAATACTGATTTTGCGAGTCCAACCCAATTGATTCCATCGTAACTATATCCGAGGGAATTTGTTAATCCAGAACCAGTGGCAACCCACATATAGCCGTTCCAAGCAACGGAGTATCCTTGACCTCCAGAGAATATGCTGAGTCCAAGTCCAGTCCAACGAATACCGTCAGAACTATAGGCAATAGTATTTCCTCCAGATCCGACAGCGACCCATAATGATCCATTCCATGCTATACCGTGTGTACCATTTATTAAACCAGTTGTAAAGACTGATGTTCCAAGACCAGTCCAGGTTATTCCATCATATGTATATGCAAGTGTATTTGTGCCTCCAGATCCACCAGCGACCATAAAATTATTTGTGGGTGTTAAATTTGGAACAAGATGACCATTAATGCTACTGACAGTGAGAGATGAAATAGATGCGGTCGTTGTACTCAGTATGCCACCACTACCACTGCCACCCTGTGAATTAAAGACGATTTCCTTGGTGGTTGAGTTGTAATGTAAGAATCCGCCAAGAATAGATTCATCTTGACGAATAGGATTTATAAACAGACCAAGTGTGCCCAATGATGTGCTTGTATTTGCAATACCTACTCCGTTAATACTGCTTACTAATACTTGCGCAGTTGAAGCATTAACAATAGGAGTATTAAACTGTACTTGAGCATTATTACATATTTCGTCGAATTTACCGATATTTTTGATATAGTAGTTTGTTACAGTCGAGGTGTTAGTTAATGGGTCTACAGTATATTCTATCACTTGTATTTGTTGGGTAATAGGAACAAAAGCCGCGCGTACAGAATTGGTATTTGTCTGCGTTGATAGACCTGGAAACCAACCAATTTGAACTTGCTGCCCCTGTGTAATGGTTGTTGTCGAAGGTCCGTATCTAAGCGTCGATGCCGCATAGAGATACTCTTTATCAATTGCAAATCGAACATTTGTAAAACTATCAGAAAAGGTCAAAAAATCGGTATTTGTAGAAATAATAGTACTTCCAGCATAAATAATACAGGGATCGTAGATTGAATTAACTAGCGCATTATCTGTAACAGAATTATAACCAAGTCTTAATAAATTAGTACTTACCGTTGAAATATTAATAACATTGGGTGTTTGAAAATAACTCGAAATACTATTGTAATTCTGAAGCCCGGTTGAGGTCAATAAGACATTAATGAGTGCTATACTACTTACTAATTCACCGGTAAGGGTTGAATATTCTGTAGCCAGACCTATACTTGTGCTTTGTAAGTATATAATAGAACTTAGTGAGGAAAGCTGAACAGAATTGAAAAATATTGTTCCACTACTTACTGTCAAAGTGGTATTACCTGTGCCAACATACTGAAGCGTACGACCACCAACGGTATAATCTGGTAAAGTGGAAAATGGTAATACTTGTCCATCTGCTATAATTTGTTCGGGACCGGTATTGTAAATAATAAGACCACCATTGCTTGTATTTGAATAAAACTGCATACCGGCACCTGGAGTAAAATTCATTATATTGTATCCAGGCGTTGGTACATACTGGTAAAGTCCACCATCTGCTGTTGGCGCATCAATCTCGTTGACAGCGGGTGATGAAAAGGTTGACATCATTGAGGACGCAAAATAGGTACCTCCATCACCACGACTTAGCAATGGCTGGTTTGCCGGAATAGGATTATTCGCAAAGTCCTTAAAGACGATATCGCGAACAAAAAGGGTGTCCACATTGAATGTTTTCGTCTGCCTGTTCTGCCCTGACATCACAGGTTCTACTACTTTATCGTTTTTATGTTTTTTAGGTAGACCACCGCAGTTTGTGTATTGTTTTGTTTTTTTTGTTTTTTTTTGCTTTACTCCTCATCGTCACTATCGCCACAGATTTCAACGCGGTTATCAACCCAGCGACCAACATACTGATCAGCCACCGCATTCATCTCAGGCGTTGCCTTGGCAATATCGGCATAGTAGACCTTGTTTGTCTCAAGATTGCGGATATGAGCGCGTCCCTCATAGAGGAAGCTTCGCCACTTTGCAGTCACGGGCGACACGTCTGCGGCAACTGTGTCCGTTGTTGCCACACTGGCTGCCGCTGCTGCTGCAGCCGCTGCCTTCTTGGGGGAGCGCTTGGCAGCCGTGCCTGATGCAGGAGCCACCACAACAGCGGCAGCGGCAGCAGCCCCATTGGGGCGGAAAATGTCATCGTGGATGCCGTTGGGGTACTTCTTGAGAAAGTGCTCAGAGCCAACAATCTTTGCACGCGGATAGATTACGTTCTCGTCAAGCCGTCCCTGCCAGGATGAGTCGTTGACAGTAGGATCCGCCTTGTATGTAGCGTCCTTGGTCGCACAGCTAGCGCACAGCTTGGACCCGGGCGTCGGCTTTCTGCTACACTGCCGCTCAGGGAAGATCATACCTTTGTTGGCACCCGTATCGCCCTGGCGAGTACCAACAATGGGCTTCTCTACATCGATACGCCGACCGAGGCAGCGGTTGGAGTCGATGGTCTGGAGGCGTGAAGGGTGCGTGCGCCACGGATCGCCGCCGGTAGCGACAGGCGTAGCGGCATGTGCAGCATCAGTGGCAGGTGCAGCATCAGCGGCAGCGGGTGCCTCACCAGCCGCGGCAGCCGCCTTAGCAGTCTTACGCACTTTCTTCTCCTTGACGGGCACAGGCGCATCATCAACCGGCGCATCCGCAACCGGCACGGCGGCAGGCACAAGGGCGCGGAGTCCATCAAGAATGGACGAAGGAATCGGCATGCCAGTGCCGAGGCACAGGACAGCCTTTGTAAGGAGGACGATAGAATCAGAAGGAAGGGCGGACATTTGGAGGAAAGTAATGGAAAGAACTGCACCACAAAACAACAACCGGCAAGCTAGTGCTATCAATTTTTTCCTAGGAACTAGAGTAAGATATGAAACCGTTCGTAGATATGTTGATTGCAAATATTCCAATATTTTTCATACTCCTAGTCTTAATTTGTTTGATATACAGCGAATTTTCGGGAATATGTATTAGCTGGGACAACATAGGTAGTATATTACACGGAGTAGTAGTGGGCGATTCGGTAAAAGTATTAGGATAATCCATAAAAAATGATGGTTCTTAACGGCACTATAACAAGGTTACTATTCCAATGGATACACCAGTTCCTGATACACTTATTCGTGCATCAGTACAAGGTATTGTATACCTGATTAATTCGCAAACGGGCGCAGTGTATACATATAATACGGAATCGCCAACGTACATCGGACAACTCGAACGTATTCCGGATACTGATAAGCATCTGATGTCAAAGCAGAATGGCTGCCTCCATTACGCAAAGGTGAAGTACCGCGATGATATTCGTACGGTGATGGAACATCTGCGATCTTGATTTAGAACGCTCGCCTACCTTTTAAAAAAATGAACCCCTTAACACCCACCATTCAGTATTCACCCCAAATGAATACACTTATTGAAGATATGTTACGCCAACGCAAATTACTGCTTTGGCGTAAAATACTAGAAACCTTTCCTATTGAAAAAAAATACCGCGATCGCGTTACTAAGAAAATCCTCCAACTATCGGAAGTGGATTTGCCGCCGCATACCGAGCCGCCAAAATCCGACGCTCCGCACGATGATATGCCAGTTGCTCCTCATTGCTCTGAAATTGATACGTAAATGTACTATGTAATACGTTAAATGTACTAACTTGTACATAAATAGCTGTATCGGCATTATTTTCAGTTTTTTGGCTTTCACTGATCGGCGCCGGCGATACAATTTGCGAAGGGACTTGCGAGAATCTAGGCGGTCCAGTCGTATAACTGGATGTTGGTATAGGCAATAGCGAAATAGATTGGAAAAATACCGGTGAAATATAAGGATATCGAATTGTATGAAGTTGCTGCCCAACACGAAAATCGCTCGCTTCTTGATTGCTTGCAAACACATACCAGTTCGGAAAGCCGCCATTAAGAATATTCAAATAGATAGCAAAGTTAATTGCCTGAACACGGTTAAAAGTATCCCATTGCCGTTGTAAAGTAAGGATGTCGCTTTTTGTTTTGTATTTAACACCTGATAAATCGTAAGCGGATTGAGGAATAACGCCATTTCCAATAATTGACGAAAGGTACTGGTCATACGTATATTGTGATAAATATGATGGATATGGATTCTGACTTAGAGACTGACAGTTCATTTCCTTATTCACACACTGGGATTTTAAATAGCACGGTCATCGTACTCCTGCTCGCGCTCATCCTCCTCTGATGAAAGATCCTTACTATAATCGACTACACGTTCACGCTGCCTACGATTGTAGCGGAGATGCATTTCATATTCATGGGCAGTTTCATAATCCATTTCATCGGGCGAGCTGTCCTCGTGAACATAATCTTCATCGTTTGTACGCGGCTTATAGAATTGACTAACTATTAGTGTCTGCCGACGTTCGGCGCTTTCAAGAAGCTTGGCGGCGGCAAGCCGCTGCACTTCGGTCTGCTGTTCAGCCTTAGCGGCAGCCTCTGCTTCAGCCATTTCCTTCACCTTTTGTGCAAAGGACAAAACAGGCTTCTTGGAGGGTACGGGACCACTCACTGCGACGCCGCCAAGACTAGGAAAGGATTTATCGTTGACAACAACGGAAGGAAGCTTTAGCGCCGACTTTGCCCACGTAGACATTTGTAAGAAAGCACAGGAGGGAGTGACATTCACTCTTGTGCCCGAAACCGGTTTCAATTTTTTTGAACACTTTACGTATCATCAAACATCATCTTGCCTTTACCACCAGAGATTTCAAACACATTCCACGCTTCACCATAACTTAATAAGAAGGTCTTACGACTATTATTACGAGGATCTAGAGGTATAGGACCTAGCACAGGATAAAGGACGGGAAGAACGGCGCGGGTAAATTGTAGGGTACCGGCGGGCTGCGCGGTATCAAACGCACCGAAGGTAATAACATAGACTTCTTGAGGAACTGGATATGTATAGTCAAGTCCTATACGAATACTTTTCCAATAGGCAGTTACTTCACGAAATACCGCAATATCCCATTGTTTAATACGATCAATATTGGAAATATTCAGGCGTAAAGACGTTAAAAAGGCTGAGTTATCAGCGGCAGATAGGACAAGGCGTTGTCCAGCAAGCGTGGATGCGTACGACCGGAGACCTACTAACATACGACTGACTGAGCCAATCATATCAATGGTAAAGGGGAGTTGTACAGTTGCTGAGTAGGGTGGAGAAGCAGCAGTAAACGAATTATCCTCGATAGTGAATTGTTCGTGGCGAATATTTGTATAAGGAATACGTAAGGTCTGTGATTTTATCCATAGATTCGCATCACGGGGTAGATAGAGTTGGGTGGATTCTAAACTCATTTGAATCGGCTGAATCTGCTCTAATGGAAGTGTTACTTGTGTAGTATCAATAGGTCCCCCCTGTGTCGCCTGAATGCGCAGGGGCTTACCACCCCACGGCTGGGGCTGTAGGCGTCCATCACTTGCCACCACAACCTCGTTCAACTTGCGTAGATAGATACGAATACGCCAACGCTGCTGACTTAGGGCAACAAGAGGAAATCCAGGAGCAAACGCCTCTTCGGCGCCGAGAACTGGTATAGGAACACGTAGTTCTGCTAATGTGGCAGAGCGTCCAATGGCAAGGGGGGTTTCTACGCGTGAGCCAACTTCGTCGTTCATTAGAAATACAGGACCCGTTTCCGCCATTTGACGTTGCCTCCACGATAGATATTCACCATATGTTTCGTGAATAAGGACCTGGTCTTGAAAGATCTGAATCTTATCTATAATCTGGAATCCAGTGTTGTTTGTATATCCAAAGGTGACACCACTGGCGTCGGTTACAATACCGGTAGGATTTGCTGCCACTGCTGCTGGCGGTAACCACGTAGGCAGTTGGATATGGAGAAAAAAGTATTTTGCCATATCGCCTCGATGGTCAATATCAAAATCTACCCAGCGCCCCCAATCAGGCTGATTGCGTGGCTGGGTTATATAGATTTCCTTGGTGAAAGGTACAGAGCGCATGTAGACGCTGTGAAAGAAGGACACTGTGGGATTTGCGGTGAAAAAGATGTCTTTTTTACCCCTTGCCACAAGTTCCATTAAACCACCGGAGCGAGATGTCATTGTGAATCTCCTTAATTTATACCTACTGAATTTTAAACCCGCACATCAATAGAGATGTTTCACTCCTTAATGACTGCCTTTACAGCACTGCTGTTTGTTGTGCTTACACCCGGCATACTTGTTACATTACCACCGAAGGGAAAGCCGTTAGTTGTTGCGCTCACACACGGTCTTCTATTTGCAGTTATTTACGCATTAACACACAAGGCGGTTGAGGCTATTGTTAAAAAATACGAGGGTTTCCAGAATGAATATGTTTTTCCACCGGCGATCAAGAACGGGGATATTTGTAAGACACAGACGTGTATGTGTAATGGCGCGGAGATTGCTGAAGCGGGACGCTGTCAGTAAATAACAGTAAATAAAATTATAAAATAGAGATGAAGAAATCTTCTATTAGACAATTTACTAGAAAGTGTCTAAAAGCAGGGTATAAGGAAAAGGTTTGTAAGAATGCGTGGGTGTTTGGAAAACTACCGACAAAGGAATTACAAACTATGTACAAAAACACGTTCAAGACTCAGAAAACATTTAAATATCCGCATACTATCAAACAGTCTAAAACACTAAAATATGCGAAAGCACCAAAAAAGTTAACAAAAGCGATGCTTATTAAAGCGTCTGGACTGCGTATTTTTCCATGATCCAAATTAGAATGGCAAAAACTCGTAAAGCTCGTCGCACAAATCTGAACCGTCAAAATGGTACACGCCGCCTGTTGCCGAAGCTCAACAACGGTAGCCAGATTGTGCAAAACTGGATGACAGGTAAAACAACACCGCAACAAATTGCGCGCACAAACCGTAATATTCGTATCACCTATTTGGCAGACCCACATATGCCCTCGCATGTTCAGAAGCAGGTACGCAACGCTCTAAACCGCTTTAAAGCAACAGGCTCGGTCTATCCCCAGGCGTAGGCTTAAAACAATAAAACCCAGAATGACTAACGATGAGTTTTCCGAACATCAGCACCGGCTATGGGCTTTCCATCCAGCCTGTAACCCCGCCAAAGCTGAGCGAGCTCAAAGCGACGGACGACAAGCCCAATGTTATTTTAACGACGATTCGCATTCCAGATGAACATATTTGGGCGAATGGTCTATTTCAAAATGTCTATATTATCTATCGTATGCTGGAGGTAATGGGGCTCAAGCCCTGGCTACTTGTTGACAATAACGAGAATCACAAAGATGCAACGGTTCACAAGAAGTTCCGTATGATGGATTTTAAGATATACGCAGCAAACCCTTTCCCTGTTGTATCGTACCTCGAAATGGGTATGTCATGCGACCCAGGCATTCGACGATTTTTCCGATCTATGGGTGCCAAGGTGTCAAAGCTCTACCTTGGCAACATCTTGAACATTGATATTGAAACAATTACATTTATGAAGGGCGTTAATTTTAGTCATCACGTTGCCGGCGAACTCGACGAGATTTGGGTAAGCCCGCACTACGATTTTCACGCCGAATACGCCGGCTCAATCAACGCCCTTTGTGGGAAGACACGGATTGCCCCATACGTGTGGGACCCTATGTTTATTGAAGATGTAGGGCAGGCGTATGATGATAAAGGGCTATCCCTTGAATCAGAGCGCACGTTTGTCATTATGGAGCCAAATATTAGTTTCCAGAAGAACTCGGTCATTCCTATTATGATTATGGAGGCGTATTATCGCCGTCATCCTCAGCGCGTTGAACAGATTATTGCAATCAATGGCGAGCGTCTCAAGCAGAGCCCATATTATCAGGCGTCGATCTTACCAAATCTTACCATTCATACAAATGGTAAACTCCAACTTACCCCGCGGGCTCATATTGTCAACTTGGTAAAAGCATTCCCCTCGGCAATTATTGTAATGCATCAGGTAAATAACGAATATAATTACAGCTTCTTAGAGTTTATCACAATGGGCTTCCCTGTTGTTCATAATATCAAGCGTTTCAAGGAATACGGATATTATTACGATACAAATGACTTTGATGGTGGAGCAGATCAGATTGAGCGTATTATTAAGTATCACGAATGCAATAAGGTAGCCTACGCAGCACAGGTCAAGCAGCTGACGTGGAACTTTTCCATCAACAACCCCAGTAATATTGAAGGGTGGAAGGAGCTCCTATTTGTGCGGGCGCCGGCGACCCAAGAGTCCCCTCTGACCCCCTTCGTCGGGAAACCATAAATCTAGTATTTTTTTGTCACTCTAATCGGATTTCCTATTAGAGTGACAAATGTGTTTTTTTCTGGCTCTGGGCGGTAAAATTTGATTAGCCCCACCGGCGGTGGTTGGTTGTCACTTCCCCCATCTTAGATTTGAAGATGTCGTCCTCTGTAACTGTTGACCAGGCTGATATCGCCACACTTTCCAAGGCACTTGCCGTCGCTCTGGATCGTAAGGAGGCTGCTGATAAGGCGGCGGGCTTCTTTCGTGCTGATGACTCACCCGATTGGTATAGTCTCCCTGATAATTTCACAACGCCAAAGCGTCTGTCCCCTCAGCTATGTTCTTTCCTCGGCATTCGGAATGGAACAATGCTTTCACCTTGTGAGGTAACCTCGGCAATCTATAAGTATGCGGAGGAAAAAAATCTGGTTGACAAGCAGATCATCAGGACGGATACAGCACTCCGCACACTGCTTGCACTAACGCCAGACGACGAGCTAAAGATGCTCAACCTTCAGCGTTTCGTCAAGCCCCACTACCTGACGGCTTAATTTTATACTTATCATATTCCCTTTAGTTTTTTAGCGCCCGCGGCAACGAAGCCGGTCTAAAAACGAACGATAAGACATCTTATAGACCACAATGAAGGTTGGCATCACTGTAAGATTTCTTAACAGCTATTTCAGTGGCGGCATTCCCCAGGTAGCGTGCTCATTGGCAAAGGCGCTCCAAACCGCAGGGAACAATGTAACACTCCTTTACCCTGCCGGCGAGCAGGACTGGTTTATGGACGTCCAAGGGCTCAAAGCCTCTCTTCCCCCGCGTGCGCCCTGGGACCCAAAATCGACCGACCACTACGACGCCGTTTTTGAAGTGGTCTGGTCGTTTCCGACAGAGGATCGCCCCAAAGTCGCCGATCACCGTATTCTCTGGGTCCACCAGCCCCCCATTTTTCACGACATCGAGTCATCCGTATATCCTTGGAATAACAATCAACGGTCGTTCAAACACATAACCGCGATCGCCACCTACGATTTCTATTCGGCACAGGACGTCAGATACCTCGAGTTTTTGTCAGGTGTTCAGGTGTTCCAAGTACCTTTTCTATGGAATCCTGAAGCTCTCAACATCTTTTGTCAGGAGAATAGTGTACCAGAGTGGAAAGAGTCGGCAAAACGCGTTGAAGGATTAATACCCAAGGACGCACATCCGTCAGCCTCTTGGTGTGCACGTATTGTTGAAAGCAATTTCAGTAATACGAGCCATTGTAATATTCCGTTAAATATTCTAACGCAGATTCGCGTCAAGGGCGATCCTGTGCGTTTCAATGTTCACAATGGTGAACACGTCGCTACCAATGAGTTTTTTAAGACTAATGTTGTGAAGAATCTACTGCTACCTGATATCAGTGGTGCTATTGTACCTCGTGTTAGACTACCAGATCTACGTATGGAAAAGTCGTTTATTATTGCGCATCAGCGGTTCCGCCCCCTTAAGATGTTTATGCTTGACGCGCTGTATCTTGGTATTCCTCTTATCCACAACTGCGATCTTTTAACTGAAATGGGTGCGCCGTATGGATATAAGCTCAATCAAATTATAGATGCAACCGCAGCGTGGGCACGACTCAAGAAGGATTACGAAAATGATAAACTCCTTTTTAACACAAGTGTCCACGGCGCAATGAAGGTAAAACTTGTTAAGCGATTTTCGCCGGTTGCGCTTTCAACAACATATAATGAGTTCTTGAAGCGTGCTATCACACCCAAGTCTATTCCTAAATCTATAATCCCCCATAGCCAAACAAAGGAACTACGCGTACATTTTTGTGAGTTGTGGAGTGAGTTTGTGCCGAAGTACAACTTCTTTATGTATCTATTCTCTTGGATTGGTGTAACAAATAATATCCGTGTTATCCTGGACAGCAAGACTCCAAATCTAGTAGTCTATGGACCCCTCAGCCAAGGACAGGAAAAGGCGTATCCTGGTGTGAGCAAACTATGGTTTACAGGTGAAAACACGCCGCCACCGAACGACAAGGATATTATGTTGAGCCTTGGTTTTCAGTATAGCACGGCGTCCAATTACATTCGCCTGCCTTTATGGATTATTGAGGTGAATTGGTTTGGCGGAGACCCAAATAAGATTGTCAACCCGCGTCCTGTTTCCGTCCAAGCCGCCACTACAGTTGATCAGTCAGTTATTGATAATAAGAGTAAGTTCTGCGCCTTTGTTGCCACGAATCCGAACAATAATAATCGTAATGTGGCGTTCCAGATTCTCAACAATTGGAAGCCGGTCGATTCTGCGGGGCGACTGATGTGCAATCGTCCTGAGGGTCCTATTCCGGCGGGTTTGGGCGGTGGCGGCGGTGAACTTGCAAAGGTTGAGTATTACAAGGACTACAAGTTTGTGATTACATATGAAAATTCGGCGGGTCCTGGCTATACGACGGAGAAGATCTTTCACGCAAAGGTTGCGGGTGCTGTGCCCATTTATTGGGGAGATCCTTTTGTTGACCGCGATTTTGATTCGAGCGGATTCATTAACGCAAATCAGGTAAGCAAGCCTGAGGAACTGATTCAGGCAGTGAAAAAGGTTATGGATGATCCGGCGCTTTGGCGTAAAATGGCGTCGGTGCCGGCAATTACACCGGGCAAGCGTGCACATTGTGAGAATATAATGGAACAGGTAGGTAAGCGCGTTTTTAAACTCATTTTGGACGCAGATGTGAAGATCGATTCTTGGGCTAAAGCGGAGACTTTTGGTACAATGTATGAAACAATGAATTATTCCCAGCTATACCCGTCCCAGCCAGCTCAATCTTCGACGCCCCCTGCGCCCCCTGCGCCCGCTGCCCCTGCTGCCCCCGCTGCACCTGCTGCACCCGTCACAATGTCAGCACCTCGCGTATTTGTAACTGCGGCGAATAAGCACTATCTAGACTCAGCAGTCAATATTATTGTGTCTATGAAGTTCTATGAGCCAAACGTTCCAAGGATTGTCTATGTATGGAAGGATGTAACTGATGAGCATTGCGCTCTTCTTCAACAGTATGGTGCAACTGAAGTTCGCCGCTTTCCAGAGCAGCACGGTCCCTGGCGTGACTTTTGGGAGCCTCAGCATTTCGCTTGGAAGCTCTGGCTACATACGGAAGTCGCCAATAAGAGTGAGCCTGGAACCCTTGTACTCTATATGGATTCAGGCATCTCGATTGCGTCCCCCATTACAGCGATTTGGTCTGCTATTCAGGATAAGGACATTTTCCTCTTGGATGATCACGAACAGACAAACGAACGCTGGTGCCATCCAACCTTTTGTAAGATACTCCAGGTCACGCCAGACGAACTTAAGACAAACCAGATTTGGGCAGGCTGTATTGGATACAAGGTTGGTGGAAAGTATATGAATTCAGTTCATAAACAGGCTATCGGAATTGCTGAAAACAATCGTGATGCGATTGTTGGTGAGAAGTGGAATCCTTATTCACAGGTATGCCTGGGTCACCGTCACGATCAGTCGATTCTCAGCATTCTTACACAGCGTGCTGGCGCCCCTCGCCTACCGCTCAAGGAGTTTTATTGCGACCGTTCTATGCGCACGGCACAGCAGTGGGGCACTCCTCTCTATGTATACCGTGGCAATTTCAAGGATATTGTGCCTTTTACGGATAGTATTGATGAGGCTTATGTTATCAATCTAGATCGTCGTAAGGACCGCCTTGATAAGTTCAAGACTACGCATAAGAATATTAAGGACCGTGTGTATCTATGGAAGGCGATTGATGGTCGCACAATGACTCTAACACCTGATCTTGTAAATTGTTTCCGTAATAACGATTTCAACTGGAAGAAGTCAGTTATGGGTTGTGCTTTATCTCATTTGGGTCTATGGGAGAAGCTAGCAAATGATAAGCTTGCGAAGACATATCTCATTATGGAAGACGATGTTGTTCTGTTTGACCGTTGGATTCTACGCTGGATGACGGCGGCGAAGCATATGCCTAAGGATGCAGATGTCATTTATTTGGGCGGTGTTCTTCCGCCAAACAAGGAAGCGTTTGCAACTGTAGCAGAGCAGGTAAATGAGTACTTTGGCAGAGTAGCACCAAATACCCTCTATTCATCAACTCCTCGTCGTTATTTCCACTTCTGTAACTACGCCTATATTCTTACGCAGCAGGGTGCTCGTAAGCTAATTGGACTTGTCAAGGAGAAGGGTGTGTTTACAAGCGGTGATCATATGATTGTGAATCACGGAGATAATCTGCTGAATATCTACTTTACTCTTCCTCTGCTTGCAACGTGTTTCCAGGAGAACGATCCTATCTACCAGAAGTCGGATTTCAACAACTTTAACCGTGTGGATAACTTTGATAGCGATCTATGGAATAATACGGAGTGTTTCACCAAGGAGGAGACATTTGCTGTGCTCAGTCAGGATCTTCAGAAGCAGAAGTTTAAGGTGGTGGGTGATACAATGCCTGGCACATCGGCTGGAACGTATACGCAGACAGCAGCACCAGCGCCTACCTCTGCCGATTTTGCCACTGTATGGAATCGACTTCTGCAAGCGACCATTATGAAGAATGATGCCGACTTCAAGCCGGCGCTAGATGCGATGATTTCTATCTGGGCAACGACCAACTTTGAATCTACAAAGTCTTATCTTGCGATGTTTGAGCAGCTCATTGTATCTGAGAATGAGATGTTTATGCGTTACAAGACGGATGTTTACGAAAATCTCAAGCGCCGATTTGACCTGTCTAATACTAGCATATGGGGTAATATTTTAGCAAAGATTGCTCCTGCCTCATCTGCGTCAACAGATACAATTCCTATTTTTTATCTGAAGACGATCAAGCCAGATTTTCTAGAGAATGATTGGCTAAACTCACTGTTTCCTAAGCCGATTCAGTGGGTCCAACTTGAGTCGTTCGATGAGCTTACAAAGGCAACTGACCCTATTCTGCTTTTCCAGACAATTCCAGGTGAAAGCGCCCTGGGTTATATCTACAATGGCTTTGCAAGCGGTCTAGAGAAGCTAGGCAAGCAAATGACAATTCTCCATCTCAGTGACGAGTTTGGAAGGGATCCTGTAGATTTTTACAACTCGCCGGCAGTGAAGCGCGTTATTCGTAACTATGCTCGTCCCAATCTACCAATGGATAAGGTAACGCTTATTCCTCTAGGATATGCAAATGGTCGTAATGGACGCGGGACCTCCACGCCAACATTTGCTGAGCGCCCCTACATGTGGTCATTTGCTGGCTCTACGGATCGCCCAGGACGCAGCCAGGCGCTTCAGACTCTTGAACGTACGGGCAATTTCAAGCGTGCCGATAAGCCATTGTGGTCTGATCCGCCAAAGCTGAATACGAATGAGTATAATCAGCTCAACATGCAGACGAAGTTTGTACCTTGCTTCCGCGGTTCTTCTTCACTGGAGTCTTACCGTCTCTATGAGGCGATTGAACAGGGTGCTATTCCTATTTATGTGCCTGAGGGTGTTGATCAGTATGCTGAGGTTCTAGGAAATCACCCTATTCTATCATTCCCATCGTGGGAAAAGGCGGCAGAGCTTATACCGATGCTTGCACAAAACCCCTCAGTAATGGATGAACATAGACGTATTTTGAATACGTGGTGGCAAGGAAAAAAGGCGGACTTCAAGGATCGCCTTAAGCCTCTGTTCAACTAACATGGGCATCAACCCCAGCAACCACAGCTCTTTTTAGCAGATAATTTCTCCCATTCATCAATTGTATATTGACTGCCCATAGAGAGATTACAGCGTGCACAAATCGCACGCAAATTTGTAATATCTGTTTTTCCACCCTTTGCTTCTGGTTTATTATGACCAACGTGAAACTCAAAGACGCTCATCTGATTTTTACACCAAGATATGGTACATTTTGCCTCATATTTGGGACCTACAGATGCGAGCCACACCTGTTCGCGCAACGCCCGCGGAATTTTTGCTTTTCGTTCTGCGGGCGGGACGGCGGATGACATATAAAGACTTTTATATAAACTAATATAAGATCCTACATGTCAAATTTTGCCAATCTAAATGCTCTTCTAGCAAATATTCCCCAGCAAACGCCGGTACAAAGAAAGGTCAAATTTATGCTTGTTGCGACGCATACAAATCAGACAACCGGCTATAGTAAAGTGACGCATAATATTGTTCACGAACTTGTAAAATATCCTTGGATAAGTGTATACCATTTCGCATTTCAGAACTTTGTGAAGAATCAGCAGCCAAATCGCGCTTATCCACCAAACGTCAATGTTTATGATCCTTTTCTAAACGAAAAAGACCACAGTGAACAGGGATTTGGGTTCAGCCAGTTGCCAGAGTATGTGCGCCAGGTAAAACCGGACTTTATAATGATTTATAACGATGCCAGTATTATTTGCCGTTTTCTAGATAAACTACAAGAGCAGCTTCAGCCTGAGGAACGTACTTATAAGACAATTATCTACCTTGACCAAGTGTATAAGATACAACGCCCAGAATTTCTGGACCGTATCAATAAGGATGCTGATATCTATTTTGCGTTTACAAACTACTGGCGCGAAATTCTCCAGCAGCAGGGTATTACAAAGCCGATCTACGTTCTGAGACACGGGTTCGAGCCCAATGAATTTAAACCGCTCAATCGCGATGCAATGCGTAAAAAGCATAATATTCCCCAGCACGTATTTCTCTTTTTGAACCTTAATCGTAACACACCGCGAAAGCGCCACGATATTGTTGTACAGGCGTTCGCAGAACTTGTTGCAAAGTACCCAACGAAACCATTGGGTCTTCTTGCGGTCTGTGATATTGGACACCTGGGTGGATATCCTATTAAGGAAATTTATATGCGCGAGCTTATTCGTCTAGGATTACCACCACAGTTTCATACTCATAAATTAATGGTAACTGAGCATTCTATGGCGTGGGATGATAGTGTGATTAACGAACTATACTCAATGAGTGATGTTGGAATTACAGCCGCCGACGGAGAAGGATTTGGTCTCTGCCAATTTGAGGCAATGGGTGTGGGTATTCCACAGGTTGTGCCTTATATTGGGGGATTCCGTGATTTTTGTATTCCGAATCATAATTCGATGTGTGTTACGCCGAAATATGAGCTATATTTGCCGCTTGCATTGAGCGGTATTGGTGGAAAGAGTGAGATTGTTGAAGCAACTGACCTTGCATTAGCGGCGGAAGAGTATATTTTAGATACGGATCTGAGGGAAGCCCACGGCAAAGCGGCACGTGAGACAGTTCTTGGGTACAAATGGGCAGATGAGGTCAAACAATTAGTAGAGGTACTCAGGTCTTAAAATTACACGCATTTGCAATAAACTTTTCTAATGGACTATGACCATCCTCAAAGGTGAACAAATAGATGGCGATAAAACTGAGTACAATACCGACTGCTTTGCGAAAGCCGATCTGTTCACCAAGGACAAATATTCCTATAAAGGTCACAATAATATCACTTGAAAGATCCCATAAAATATTCATTACAGTCATCGATTCAAAATTCAATGACTCTAAGAAAATAAAGGGTTGTATGGCGTAAATAAGGGCGGCAATAGGCATAAATGAAAAACTCAGCGCCTTTGTTGATATTTTCTTAAGCAAACTGAGTCCAAAAGCGTCTATTATTGCCATAAGTACTGCGAATCCGAGCGGAATCAAATGAAATCCAGCCATACCTCCTAATTAGATATATTAATTTTGTGTATCTCCCAACATTTGGAGGCGTTCTTTGGCGACCTCATAGACGCGGGTTGCAACCTCACATGATGCATGTTTATTGCCAAGAGAAGTGAAGTACGGGCGACCGGTTTGAATTTCGGCAAGCTGGCACGCCGAGGACAATTGTACAATACGAAGTCTTAACGCTTCAATCTCTTCGTGGATAATATAGGCATAATAGCCAGCTCCCAGAAGAAATCCTATATTAAGCGCATAGAGTACATAATCCATTTTACATTATCTAAAAATCGACTCACCTGTATCAAATTTTCTATCATATTGCTGTCATAGTGGGGCGTCGTCGTCGAAACGCCCAGGTGAGCGCCGATTCTACAAAGAATTTAAGAATACGTAGCACAAGTTCAAGAGTAATTCCCGCATATACCATAGATTTGAACAAGTTATACCATACACAATAGACTCCAGTGAGTAACGTAAAGACAATATAAATGACCCAAGTATTCTCAAGCGCATTATCCTCGTTTAAGAGCATGTTAATAAGAATACTATCAGACATAGTAGAATAGATGGCTGTCGCGTTGTTTACAGGCACCAATGGTATTACAGGCGAAGTCAATTTTTCACAAACGTCTACAGGTACAAAGGTATACGCGATCTTTACTGAGCTCCCGAAAGGAAAACACGGTTTTCATATTCATAAGGCGGGTGACTTGCGGGGTGAAGGTTGTAAGGGTGCGTGCGATCATTTTCATATGGGACCACAAACTCAGCACGGCGGTCCTCCAACGTCAAAAAATCAACAACCGCGTCACACAGGCGATTTAGGTAATCTAACGGGACCGAACGACAAGGTCACTTATTTCCTGAAGGGTGTTAATCTAGAAGATCTATGGGGACGTTCGGTCATTGTTCACGAGGACGAGGACGATCTGGGACGGGGACCATTTGAGGATAGCCAGACAACGGGGCATTCAGGTAAACGCATCGGCTGTGCGCTTATCGGGCGAGTTCAAACCCCAACCTGTTACAGTGCTACAGTGGGTCCCGCCAAGACTCGCAAAGTCCGTCGTCACCATCGGCGAAACAGCATTCCATAAGCCCTTTACAAGGCATAGGAACGGGTATATTACTAGTATATAAGGTGCCGTATGCTGCCACATATAACGTCCGTCACACGGTTCGGCACGAACGCTCTGAATCGCCGCATTCATCGCCCTTAGCCCAAAACGCATCGACTCATCAATCCGGTCAGGCGTCCGCCCAGCACACCGCGACTCCACCACCAGGATCATATAGTTGAAGAGCCACGTCGCCAGACAGTCAATACGCCAGACCCGCTCATCAGCAACCCCCACTTTGAACCAATCGCCACGGTCGGCAGCAATACGTAACGGTACATCACGCAGCCGTTTCATAAGGGACGGTACGTGAAGCGCCTCCAGAACAAACTTGAGCCGCAAATAGCAGGTTGCAGCCAAAACAAAGTCGGCGTCGGCACGTAGTAAAGCCACTATATCCGAGACAGACCCCGCAGCGTCGCCACCCAGCCGCGCAACATAATATTTTGTTAGAAATTCAGGCAAATGATAGTTTCCAAACAGCAGCGAAAACAACTCCTGGTCTGTAGCGTGATCACAGCTGTCATGAGGAAAAGGGAACTCTGTGTGTGCATTCAAAGTATAGAAATCAGGGGAAAGCATTACAAACCAAATACGTGCGGATGAATTATTCAATTTTTCGCCCTTCTTTGTAAGTAGAATGGGTAATACTACTTCAGTTTCATCATCGCGTGTTGTAACTCTTACAAAAACGCCCATATGTTCCCACGCAGATTGTAAGAATCGTGTAGCATTTGGCAAAATCTATTGTACGCTTCACGATGAAAACCCGATGCGCACAGGAAAGCCGAAAAAGGAAGTAAAAAAGGTAGAATCACAGCCGTGCTATTGTTGCTCTTGGATGTTTGCATTGTCTTGAAAAAATTGAAAATACCCATCTATTCTGTTACCATCATAAGATGAACTATACGGACGTAGATTTTGAGACGGATTTTGTGATTGTACCATCACCTGAGCCACATTGTGGGTGGGTAATGGTAGATGAAGTTGATGTGCATGAGTTGGAAATGGACCATGCACAACGTATGCGAGCCAAAGCAGTACAGAAGAAGTTTCATACAGAACTGACGAAGATATCTAGTATGACTGGTAAGAGTGTAGCAGAGCTTAGCGGTGCGTGGGCAGATGCTATCTTACAGCAGGCAAAGGCGTCAGGTCGTAAGGTGACGGAAGTGAGTCAGCAGTTGCGAGAGCGTATCTTTGCTGTGATTGAGAAGAAGGCGGAGCCTGAAATCATTTTGAATCCGAATGCGTATAGGGAGTTGGAGCCGTGTTTTCCACCGGCGCGGATTGTATAGGGTGCGGCTCGCTTGAAAAAAATTGAATCCACCCTACGGGCTTTTTGAATTCCACCTGAACCCCACTAGTATGACGTGTCCAAACTGTGAAGCTGTTGGCTACAAGGGGGTCAAACTCCAACATTCTATTGATGATTGCCCTATAAAAGAACAGTTTACATGCCGTCGATGCATTCAAACGGGTCATATGACTCATCTATGTAAGGAAAATTGGTCCCACTGGGAGCGCCCGACCACTATGGAACAACTTATCCCGCTTCATATCCGCAATCGGTATCGTATTACCTCTGCCACCCCACTTACGTTCAAGACATCCCGTTGTCCTTCTACGAACTACGAACTCCACAGTATGAATGAAATTGAGATTCCTGACGATCACGATAAAATCGCAGAGCTTGCAAAGTCCCTAAATATTACTCCTGCAAAACTGACCACTACACAGCGCCCTGGTGGTCGCTATTCTACAGAAGAGTATACAACTGCGATTGAGAAGTGGGGAAAGGAGACAGGTCGGCGTATTATTCCAAACAAAGAGATGCAGATGCGAAGGAAACCGAAAAATACACTTGTAGTATAGATGGCGCGACGGAACCCGACTCGTAAAGCGCGACGCACAATTAATATTCCAAATAATGCAATTGTCAACGTTCAGCAAGATCCGTATTCATCCCGTTTTTTAACAGACGGCAAAACGGCAAAACGGATACTTAAGGAGGCTGGTCCGACTTATTTGGGTGGACGCCGGCGCACACGCCGTCGCCACCGCTAGGTCGATCTTCGCTCGGTCGCTCGCCTACTAATATGCGCTCAACCTTCGGTTGGCACAAATAGGCAACTCGCTTGGAAAAAATTGAAACCGCATCAGGATGCTTTGTACACATCGAGTGCGTACACAATATCCTTACACTTTCCTCCATCCAAAGCAAACAATGTCTGCTATTCCTTCCTTTCCCACCCTGTACGGCAAGGCGTCCACGGGTAAAATCAAGATGTGGTCTATCAAGGTCGAGGACAACAAGGGCGTCGGCGCGATTACGACGACCCACGGCTACCTGGACGGTAAGCTTCAGATAAATACCCGCCTGGTGACGGTGGGTAAGAACCTGGGCAAGAAGAATGAAACAACGCCGGTCCAGCAGGCGGTCAACGAGGCGCAGAGCGACTGGAAGAAGAAGACCGAGGCGGGCGGTATGACGGAGAAGAAGCCGACAGAAGATGCGGCAGCTGGTGCTGGTAAGGCGGGTGACTCTGATAAGGAAAGCGTCAAGTCGGTCAAGCCGAGCGCTGAGAAGAATGCTAAGGCGGCGACCGACGCAGGGGTGGTTCCCCACCCGATGCTTGCGCACGACTACAATAAGCGCGGCAAGGACATCAAGTTTCCGTGCTACGCCCAAAAGAAGCTGGACGGCGTGCGCTGCCTTGCCATCTCAGGTAAGGGGCTCTACAGCCGTACAGGCAAGGCATTCCCGCACATGGACCACATCCGCGCTGAGATCAACAGCCTGCCGAAAGGCACTATTCTGGACGGCGAGCTCTACAGCGACACACTCAACTTCCAGGAGATTGTGGGGCTGGTCAAGAAGGAGACGCTCAAGCCGGCAGACGCGCCTAAGATGACGCAGATCTACCTCTGCGTCTACGACACGGTTATGGACGGCACAAACGAAGCGCGCAATGCCTACCTGACCAACCTTTTCAAGACGCACACGTTCAAGGCGCTCAAGCTGCTGCCGACGGACGTCGCCAACAACCTGGACGATGTCAAGCGGCTCCACGCTGAATATGTAGCCGACGGCTACGAGGGGCTTATCCTGCGCAACAAGGCGGGGCTCTACAAGGTGGGGCACCGCTCCGCCGACCT
>Ga0209829_10000414_pt1 | contig 39840 bp, 26 predicted proteins | sample C_140205_EF_Meta_FD_187311 | JGI IMG/M metagenome (GOLD analysis project Ga0209829, IMG submission 187311) | Freshwater microbial communities from Lake Croche, Canada to study carbon cycling - C_140205_EF_MetaG (SPAdes) (version 2) | ecosystem: Environmental > Aquatic > Freshwater > Lake...
TATTTTTTTAATATGTACGAAAAATTATTATTATTTTCATTATCATATTTTTCTATCATTCCCCAACGAAAGTAAAATGCGTTTATTTTATTATTAACCAACAATTTGTCTTCAACATAATCGTTTATATTTTTATATTTATTTAATAATAATAATTCATCGATATCAACGGACAAAACCCAATCAAAAACGCTATTTTTTATAACATAATCGTATGTTGGAAGCAAATTATCACCGATGTTTTCTAAATAATGTATATCCACCAATTTTGAATGGTTTTCAGATAAATTGTATTTTAGACCACCTGAGTGTAAAATTATTATTTTATCAAATCCTAAGTTAATATAATGTTGTATAAAATAAGTAAGATATGCATTTTCAAAAAAGCTGCGCGTATAAACACAATATTTCATATATATATATATAATATATAATAGAACACTTCTGTTCACTTCGCTCACATCCGTGTTCCAGTCGCTCACCTCCGCTGACGCTACGGCTCGCTCCAAGTGGCGTTTGATACGAATTTATTTCTTGGATTTCTTGGATTTATTTTTCCCACCACCTTTCATTTCTATATCAGGTTCACTTGGACAAACCGTGTTATTTTTATCAACCTCAGCTTGTGCAGACGCAATTTCAGCGTCGGCCGTTTTTTTCGAATCAACCGCCTTTTTTTTTGCCGCCTTTAATTTGGAACAAGGGTCCGTCCTCAAAAAATTAAATCCGCTAAATGTATTAGTCCAAGATTTTGATTCAGGAGCTTTGCTGTCCAAACCAATTGGCACAACCTTTTCATTTGAATTAAACGGCCAAACGCCTCCCTTTATTTGTTTCTTTTGTGTTTTATTTTTACGATTATTTTTACGTTTAGTCTGATTTACCATATTATATATATTCATCCTATATTTTTTATAATTTGCACAAAAATCAAAAAATATATTTCAAAATAGCTTAAACAGTATTAGTAAATATCATTATTGTAATTCATATTAATACATTGACTAAATGCCAACCATTCTAATCGTAGAAAAATTGGGAACTATTAAAGCACAAACCCTAAAAACATATTCAGAATCCGAACTCTACAAAAAAGCCGGATTCAAAACAAACGAAGGGTTTCAATGCCACACTACCTGGGGTGTCGATTTGGGTGAGCGTAAATATTCGATTTCACTTTATGGCAAAATCACAGGTCGAGCGAACCAAGAAAATAAATACGAATTTCCCCCGCCTGTAGACACCGTTCTTTTTTTCGGAAATTGCCTATTGGTAAATAAAACGGAAGATGGGGAAGTTGACGATTTGTCGACACAGGAATGGGCCGCTGTGTATGAAACATTATATGGCGGATTTGAAGAGTTGGACGATGATGATGATGACGACGATGATGACGACGATGACGACGATAATGATCCAAATGTGAAACGTACCAAAGACGGATACGTGAAGGATGGATTTATTGTGGATGATAAGGATGAATCGGATGAATCGGAAGAAGAAGAAGAGGAAGAATCGGAAGAAGAAGAAGAGGAAGAAGAGGAGGACGATGAAGGGTATTCAAAAAAGAAACCGAAACCTGTTAAAAAAACGGCTCCAAAAAAAAATCAACCAAAACAATCAAAATCGACAGTAACTGATGAAATCGAAAACGATGACAATTATTTGGACTGTACGAGTGAACTGAGCGAAGAATCATATATATAGATTTCCCGACTTATTTCCGGAGACATGCGTAGCATTGTCGAAGGAGTTAACGTCTATCGTACCGTTCCATCATTCTTTTTGCACGGTGCTATGGAATCGTAGATAGACGCATCGCTCTGTTATAATACCGGAAAAATCGAAGATTTTTCTCCGGTATTACAGAGATTAATATATTGCTACAATATATACAAAATGTCCTTTTCTGAATATATAGCAACAATGTCGATTTCTTTGAAATTAGTAAAAATTTTAAACGCGATTCAAACTAGCAGCATATTGATTGAACAACAAATAAATCGGGCTGCAATCGACGATTTACAAGGAGTCGAAGAAGTTTGTAATAATACAAATAGTTCGGGGGATGTTCAGAAAAAATTGGACATAATATCAAACGACATTATGATAACACAATTAACAGAAACCAACTGTTGTTCGATATTATTATCAGAAGAAAACGAAGACGCAATTATAATTCCTACTGAATTATGCAGCACGAGCGAAGGAATTGAATCAGTCGTAGATACAGAAAAATATATGGTAACATTTGACCCATTGGATGGGTCATCGAATATCGATTGTAATTGTTGTGTGGGAACGATTTTTTCGATTTACGAAGATTTTAGTGGACGTGGCGTAGTCGAAGACAAAGTCACGGACACAGATTCAGTAGCGTTAGCGAATGAATCTGACCAAGACAAAGATATAAACGAACGCATTTTAAAAACGGGCGACGAAATTATATGTGCCGGATATGTTTTATATGGACCTGCAACTGAAATGGTAATCACATTTTATAAAAATCGGGGCGTTCAGAAATTTACATTGGACCGAAAAAGAAACGAATACATTTATACCGGCGAAATAAATATTGCAAATAAAACCAAAAAAATATATTCGGTCAATGAATCCAATTGTGAAAGTTGGTACGATGACATGAAACAATATATCTCTCAATACAAGGTTAAAAACACAAAATACACACAACGATATATTGGTTCGATGGTGGCGGATGTTCATCGAACATTATTATACGGCGGAATGTTTGGATACCCGGCGGATAAAAAAAACGAAAATGGGAAATTGCGTGTTATTTATGAATGTTTCCCCATGTCGAAAATCATGGAAGAAGCGGGCGGTAAATCAGTCATTGGTAAAAATAGTAAAAAACGAGTATTGGAGATTAAACCGGATAAAATACACCAAAAAACATCTGTTATAATGGGTTCGGTTGACGAAATTTCAAAATATGAAGCAATTATTGTGTAAAAAATTGAACTATATAAAGATAATTATATACTTCAATACATCTATTCCTATTATACTATTAAAAATATGTCAAAAATTGATAACCCCGTAACATTTCGCGCGAACATTTGTAGTAAAATGCTACCCATTTTAGATGATGAAACCAAATCCATCAATCTCGAAAAAGGTATTTATAATTTTGCCATCAAAGAGGCAAATTCCCGGAAAATCGTAAAAAAATGGGAAAACACACATTTTGTCCAATTATATTTGGACCGATTGCGCACTATTTATATCAATTTAAAAAACGACGATTTATTACAATTGGTCAAACAGGGTGAAATTACGCCACAAACCCTTGCATTTATGACTCACCAAGAGTTAAATCCGGAACATTGGCGCGAACATATTGAACGCAAAATCAAACGCGATGCATCGAAATTTGTAAACAATATACAGGCGTCGACGGATATGTTCACGTGTAAAAAATGTAAGTCAAAACGATGTACCTACTATGAATTACAAACACGTAGCGCGGATGAGCCGGCCACTATTTTCGTCACATGTTTGGACTGTGGTAAACACTGGAAATCCTAGATATATATAATAAATTATTCAAAATTCATAGAAACCTTCGACCGGGTTCCAGTCGCTCGCTCCAATCCCTAAACACCTATATCAAAAACTCCAAATCTTTTAGTTTCCAATACTCGCACCCACCATTGGGCATGGGACGTTTCACAATAAACGGTATTTTTTTTTGTTCCAATTCGGCCAAAGCAATCAAATATCCATCAATGACTGTCGGGTCCACCTTGATAAATGGTACTGCACCGGCATTCAACTGTTTTGCCCGTTCCCCCAAAATACGGGCCTTTTCGTATTTGGTTAAAAACGGCAAGGTTTTGTGTAACGGGTCGATAATGGCGCCCAGATCATTACGGACAATTCGCGACAGGGCGTCCACTTCATCATAATTATGAATATTCAATTCGGGGTGAAATTTTTCGATAATTTTTCGTTTTGATTCTTCGTCAAATTTTTGTAAATAATTTTCATCTTCTTCATCATCGTCATCATCACCATCATTGTCATCATTTATGTTGACTGAACCGATATTCGGTGCAAACGCATTGTTATTGTCATTATCATCGTTCATGTCAGCGAACACCTTTTTCCCGACATTATCAGCATCATCATCTGAATCAACATCAGTATCAGAATCATTATCAGAATCGTCGGTTACGGCGGTTTTGTCGTCCTTTTTATTTACATTATCATCATCTTCGTCTACGTCATTATCATCATCTGCACCGCCATGCCGTGTTTTGTTTTGTTTTTCAAATTGTTTGCGATAATCAGCGTTCGATTCATCGAATTCGTCATCATTATCATTAAATGCCGACATTATTAATATTATTATTATATAAGTATATTTCTAAATTTGTTATAGTCCGAACATATAAATTAATAAATCAATCAATTTTTCAGAAATTACGGCGACCGCGAATATTATTTATTTACGGTCATCCGTTTTCCATACTGTATCGCATGTGACACAAATATATAAATATTTCATGTTGTCGTCATCGTATCGCATATAAATAACCTCGGCCGGGCCATGATTCGTTTCGGTATTTGTACTACATGACATATTCGGACATTTCACATTATAAATTCGAGGAAGAGTAGGGTCCTGTTTTGTGTATTGGTTAATGATATGATTGAATTTTTGTTCCCCCTTTTTAAGTTGAGTGTTTAACACACAAACTCCTTCTGCCGCGGCCGAATCGTCTTTGTTACCACAATTACGGCAATAATATGTCAATTTATTACCGTCCGATTCACCTACACCGACGTAGTACATATTATCACATTGGGAACAGAATTTCATGGTTTTGATATAGTATATGTATATTAATGTTGTATATTTTTATTCTTTTTTCGCTTAATATTAAATCAATTTTTCAAAATACTTCGCTTATGTTCCGTATTTGGAGATTTCCGAAGACGGAGTCGAATGAGTTCAGAATACTTCACTCGCGTTCTCAGTGGGCACGTAGTTCCCACCAAGTGGTTCGCCTTGCTACGCAGTGGCGAACTCTGCCGCCAATAAATCCAAAATATTTTCGTAAAATTGATTGAAACATAACGTATTTATTTTTTTACACAAATACGCTAACAATATATTTATTTATGAATCGGAACTAAAATCGGAATTTTGTAAATTTATTTATATAAACCAATTAAAAATATCCTTCTTATATATCCAAAATGGCATCGAACGCTTCACAAAACACGCGCGTTACTGGAAACGGAGCGAAAACTTCGGCCAATACAGGATACATGGGTGATTTTGTAGACGAAGATATAAATCGTCAACAACCAGTGTCTGTAAAAAACTTAAAACCATCATTAAAACAACCGGCTATGCAGCCTACAAATAATATAAATAATTATAATAATTTCATTCAGGCGCATTATACGAATAAGGAATCCGGAAAACCCAGTACAAATACGCGAATCGGAGATAAGACCAGTGGTATTGGCGGTGGGTCTTTTCATATTCCAACCGAAATATACGAAAGTGAATTCCTTCCCCTGTATTACAGTGAGGTCGTAGCTAAAAATAAAAAGGAATATTTGACCGAAAAACAATTATCTACGGGCGACGGACCCATTTTGGTCGACATCGATTTACGCTTTGATTATGGTGTGCTTGCTCGTCAATATAATCCCACTCAAATCGAAGATATGGTTTCCATTTATTTAGACGAACTCAAACAAATGTACCAATTTGACGAAGATACCGAATTTCAGGTATATATATTCGAAAAACGCACGGTAAATCGAGTAGAAGATAAACAAATTACAAAAGACGGGATTCATATGATTATCGGAATACAGGCCGACCATACTACTCAACTCATTTTGCGTAAGAATGTAATGCCGAAATTAGGAGAAGCATGGGGCGATTTGCCGATTACAAATTCGTGGGATGAAGTATTGGACGAAGGCATAAGTGCAGGGCATATCAATTGGCAATTGTACGGTTCGAGAAAGCCAAACCACGAACCGTATAAATTAACTCGAATATTTGATGTGACGTATGATGTAGCCGACAATGAATTTAGGATGAATGATGAAAACACCCTGCTTGCATTCGACATTTGCAAGAATTTCTGTAAATTGTCGGCGCGCCATTCTAGCCACCCGTCATTCTTTTACAAATCAGCATTCGTCAAAATTCGCGAGCAAATGGGTGGTCGTAAAGGAACGGGACACGGAACGGGACAAGGAACGGGACAAGGAACTGGTTCAGTTGACGGAACAATCGGCGGACAAGTTAACGGACAAGTTAACGGACAAAATCGTCCCATTGCACATGCACTTTTGGCGCGTGAGAATTTGGACCTTCTGAATATCAGAAATCGCGATGATTTGGAACAGGCGGTAAATGAATTCTTGGATGATTTGGAAAATCAGCCAAGCAAATATGATTTACGCGAGGCGTATGATTATACGATGACATTGCCCGTCCAATATTACGGAAAAGGTTCCTATGACAAATGGATGCGTGTAGGATGGGCGCTGAGAAATATTAGCGATCGATTATTTATTGCGTGGATAGCGTTTAGTGCAAAAGACCAGTCTTTCGATTTTCGAACGATTCGCGATAATTTGTATGAAAAATGGATCAAATTTGACATGAATAATCCGAAAGGATTGACAAAACGGTCGATTATGTATTGGTCGCAACAAGACGTGCCCGAATTACACAAAAAAGTACAAACGACGTGTGTGGATTTTTATATTGACCAGACATTGGATGCGCTCTCTCTTAAAAATATAAACTCCGATTCGAACAAAACAAAAGAAAAAGGTTGTGGCGATTTTGATATTGCCCAGGTTTTATTACAATTCAAAAAGGATGAGTATAAATGTGTGAGCATAAAAGACAACATCTGGTACAAGTATAGCCATCACCGATGGGTCAAATCGGATTCTGGCACACAGTTGAGAAAAACGATTTCGGTCGAATTGCGCGAAAAGTACAGGAATCGGGCAAATCGATATATGGAACAATCGGCAACAGACAGCGGCGGCATAAATTATACTTCTAAAGTTGAAAAATGTATAGCGATTTGCCAAAGATTGGCGCAAACAAACGACAAAAAAAATATTATGACAGAGGCGAAGGAACTCTTTTACGACGAGACGTTCTTCCAGAAACTCGATACCAATCCCTATTTACTATGCTTCAATAATGGTGTGTATGATTTCAAGTCAAACGTTTTCCGCAAGGGATATCCAGAGGATTATGTTTCCAAGACGACCAATATCGATTACATACCTATTGATTTGGCGAAACACCAGACCACCGTTAATGATATTAACGCCTTCATGAAACAGTTGTTTCCGATTAAGGAATTACACGATTACATGTGGGAACATTTGGCGTCCACTTTAATCGGTATTTCCAATAAACAAACGTTTAATATGTATATTGGCGCGGGCAGAAATGGAAAGTCGGTATTGGTCAGTTTAATGGAAAAAGTGCTGGGCGAGTATAAGGGCGATGTTCCGCTATCATTGGTAATGGACCGCAGAACCAAAATCGGCGGTCTCGCGCCCGAACTGGTTGCGCTCAAGGGTATTCGATATGCCGTCATGCAGGAGCCGTCAAAAAACGACCGGATAAATGAAGGTATTATGAAACAACTCACGAGCGGCATTGACCCGATTCAAGCGAGAGCGCCCTACATGATCGAATCGTTGACGTTTATTCCCCAATTCAAATTAGCGGTGTGTTCGAACGAGTTTATGGAAATCAAAAGTCAGGACCATGGCACCTGGCGTCGTATTCGAGTTGTAGATTTCGTATCACTATTTACCGAGAATCCCGTCGCGAATGACCCGGACAAACCATATCAATATTTGGTGGACTTGTCGATTGGCGAAAAGTTCAACGATTGGAAAGAAGTGTTCGCCGCGATGTTGGTCGATTTGGCGAGTAAAACCAATGGAAATGTCACGGATTGTCCGATGGTTCTGGCGTCGAGTAATTCTTACCGGGAAAGTCAGGATTACATTGCAGAATTCATCCGTGACAAGATTATCGTTGATGCAACCGGAAGAATTAGCAAGACCGAACTGAGCAGTGAGTTTTCGATTTGGTATCAGAGCACGTATGGAAAAGGCGGACCCAGTCCGAAGGACGTTCAATCGTATATGGACAAACGGTTCGGTAAATTTGAGAAACATAAGGCGTGGATAGGCGCGCGAATCAATTATGAGCGAGATGAAGCTGGATTTAATGATGATTTTGTAGATGATGTAGACGTGGACGGACTGTGAAATGGACTGTGAAATGGACTTTATATTAATATCTAATATAATGAAACATAGAATAGTGAACGTGGCATAGTCACATACGATATCACGGAAACAGAACGCGTAACGTGAGTGAAGTAATCTGAAGCGACCCGGGTCCAATTGTTTTCGGTGATATGATTCAGTATAGTGATGTACGATTTTGATATTTTATGAGACTATAAAAATGTCTCCTAAAATATTTTATAATTCTAAAAATCAAAGATTTTTTTTCAAACTTATAGTTGTTTGCCAGTGACCCAATCTTCTGTAAAATCGATTAAATCTTCGTTATTTATCAAACGCAAACTTCTTATTTTATACAATCGTTCCATCCGGTCATCATGTGGGTCCTGTGGACGTTTAACAAATGTGGCTTTGGTTCTAAATCCACTACCATTATTTCCAATTTTTATTATACTTGAATTTGTCTGAATTGGTGAAATATAATAATATGCCAAAGATTTTCTTAATATGCCTTCTGGACACAAAATTGTATCGGGCAATCCATGCCAAGAAATTTCATTTGTTTTAAATATAATTGCACTATTAAATTGTACTTTGGATTTTACAATACATTTTTTCATATCTTTGTCCCATAATTGCGTATCGCCATTCCAATTCTCATTCCAATTTTTAGATAAATATAAAATAATATTTAAACGTCTTTCTTTATTTAAATGTGGATGTTTTTCATAATCTAAATGCATATTTAGTCTACCATATCTTGGATGTATATGTAACCCGGCGCCATGTAATGTAGGGTCATATTCTAAATTATTGATTCCTGATAAATTTGACATTTTTTCAAGTATTTCGTCCGTTGTTAATAAATAAAATAATTGTTTTAAACTATCTGGCATAGAGTTTATATTGTCATTTGCATATTTTATCTCAATCGGATTGTAATATTTATGCCATTTGCCATTTTCTATATCAGTTGGAAACGCATTATGTAACAACTCTGCATATTCTTTATTTAAAAAGTTTGGAATAACAATATGGTCAAATGGTTCGGCATTTATAAATTTTGAATTTAATGAATCTATATTATTTATCCAATCTCCAAAAAAATATGTTTTGTTACGTATCTGCTGCGATAATTTTAACTCGAATAAATTAAATTTATAATTTGTGTTTATCAAATCAGTTAAACCGGTCATTAAATCTACTTCAATCGTCCAACCCAAATCTTTTAGTTTTTTATTACTTATATAATAACGCATATCGTTATAAGGTCTGTCTTCAATAAATTCGATCCAATCATCTGAATCATCAGTATTTTTTATCATTTTAATCAAAATCTTCGCGATTTCCATAACCGAATATTCCATGCCTTCATCGCATCCAATATTATAAATCTCGCCAATTTTTCCTTTTTCCAATATACATTCAAATGCTTTTGCCGTATCGTATGCATGTAAAAACGCACGAACTGATTCACCCTTTCCTTGAATGGTAACTTTTTTATCTTCTTTTAATAACTTGACAAAAAGAGGAATTAATTTTTCAGGGTATTGATTTTGACCATACACATTATTTCCGCGTGTAATAATGATTGGCATTTTATAGGAGTGCGAGTAAGATTGTGCAATTAATTCGGCACCAGCCTTTGTTGCAGCATATGGATTTGTTGGACACAAAATAGAATGTTCCGTTTTATGTAATTCATTGAGTTCATTCATTGATTCGCCATATACTTCGTCGGTGGAAACATGGATAAATTTTTCGATTTTTCCATATTTTCGAGACGATTCCAATAAAGTATGTGTTCCCAATACATTATCATGTGTAAATTTAATTGAATCTTCAAATGAATTTTGAACATGAGATTGTGCAGCAAAATGAACGACATGTGTAACATTGTGTGTTTTTAATATGCCATCTAATAATGCTGAATCACATAAATTTCCTTTTACAAAAACATAATTTTCGTTATCTCGGATAGATTCACTCACGTTATTTTCATTTGCACAATAATACATCACATCTAAATTAACAATTTTTCCGAATCGATTTTTAGGAAAGTAATAGTTGATAAAATTGCTTCCGATAAATCCACATCCGCCTGTAACCAATAACGTTTTTTTTGAAGAATCGTATTCAATTTCTCCTACCATTATATATATATATATATATATATATATATAAATTACAATAATCAGTATTATTGTTACAAAAATTACACGAGTAAATGCCTAAATAAATTATATTATATATTTGTGTGCGTATATAATATATATTCGGTTGATGTGTAGAATATTTTTTTCGTTTAGTGGACGTCACTTAGCTGCAAAGAAAGAATATGCAGTTACAGACACAGAATGCAGAATGCGATTGAAGTATTCTACACAAGGATGTTCCGTCAATGAAAAAACAAATGAAAAAAAAACAGAGACAAAAAAATTTATTGATGAGTTTTTGAAGCAAAGTCATCATGCAGATAAAAACACTCCCGGTCTGTCAAATGCGCTCGACCATTCAACCCATCCAGATGGTTTTGGGTTAGCATGGCAAAATCCCAGCAATAAATGGCAATTGTATAAATCACATAAAAAATATACGGAAATTTCAGATTTAGATAAAACCATTCATAAAATCGATAAAAATGATGATATCGTGATAGGACATATCCGACGCGCAACCGATGGTAAACCGGCGATTGAAAATTCACATCCGTTTTTATATCAAAATCAATTGTTTTTACAAAATGGAGAAATTACCGATTTTAAAACCCATAGAAATAAGCTGATTATGGAAGTTGATTCTGATTTATTGAAACATGTCAAGGGTGAAACGGACACCGAATTACTATTTTATATGTTTTTGACGATAAAACGACGTTTAACACAAACGCAACGATTAACACAAAAATTGTTCAACGACGCCGCTGAAAAAATTATTGCAGAATCATTTCGAGAATTATTTCATATTTTTACAAAGCAAAATATAAAAATTAGCGCCAATATCATTTACGCAAATGATAAATATGCAGTTATAACCAGATATAGATATTATAGTGGACGTAACAAAGGCGAAGACGAAGTTACGGACACAGAAACCGTAGCTTTCGGAACTGAAGCGAAGGTTTCTGATAAAATAGCCAGTGGATTCAATCAAAAAAACACACATTTACCTCCTTCATTATATTATGATACGAGTCATGGATTATTGATTACATCAGAACCTATCACCCCTCATTTTAAACTTTTCCCCGAAAATACAATGATCATTGTTGAAATGGTCACTCCGATTTTTACAGTTTTGGATATTTCGTAACACGATAGTAGTGGACGTAACAAAGGCGAAGACGAAGTTACGGACACAGAAACCGTAGTTTTCGGAACTGAAGCGAAGGTTTCTAAAAGATTTCACAAAAATCACGAATAACTGCTTACAAATGCCTTGCCTTTTATAATGGACACTAAATACATATATATGAAATACAAAACCTTTTCGATATAATAAATCGTAAATGGATACAGAACAGCCAATATAATAATAATCACTTTCATGGTTATGCTGGAACTGCTCAATAATAGAAGGGTTGCAAATAAAAAAAATACCAGTGCCCAATAAATCCACCAAAGATAGAAATTAATATTCGCTAAAAAGTCAATTTGTTGGGTTTCATATAAAACCTTTTGGTCGTCCGTCGAATATAACTCTTTTAATAAATTTATTTCGCGGTCAAGTTCTTCATTTTGCTGAATGATTTTATCATCGTATTTATATGCTTTTATAACATCTTGGTAATGTAATGAACCGATTTCCCCGTGAAGTGTCGTAATTTCGCCATTTAACCCGGTAATTGTGTCTCTCATGTGAGTGCGTTCACTGTCACAAAGGTTATATTTTGAAATCCACATTTGTTCTTCTTCGGTTAATTGTCGAACCTTTTCTCTTAAATCGGGATAGGCTAAATTTTGTTGAACTTGGTTCTGAGTGTTCCACCACCACCAACGAAAATTATACCATGTGCGATTACATGGTGCCGGAATCGATACGGGAGTACTTTGCCTTTGACCCATTATATATTATATTATGAAATTGTATTCTATTACTATATCATAATATTTTATTCATAGCAGTGTTCCGGTAAAATTCCGGTTTAGTGGACGTGACGAAGTCGAAGACGAAGTTGCGGAAACAGAATATGGAGCGAACTGGTTGTTCGCCAACTGCGAACCACTTGATGGGCACGTAGTGCCCAATGAGAGCGTCAGCGGAGGAGAGCGACTGAACTCCGTAGACGGTAGTCGAAGGAGTTCGGAACGCTAGTGAAGTATTCTTCGCTTACGTTTTGTCGTAAATTTATTGGCGACCGATTTTACTATAACTACCATATTCATCTGGTGAATATGGATTTGGAGAATTTTTGGAGGGTTGTTTCAAATCTCCATTCGAAAATGCCGTTAACATTGTAGTAAAAGATGTTGCTGCTGTAGCAATACACGTTTTTGTTGCCGTGTCCCAATGTTGGTCCGTTGGACAAGTTTTACATATTGGTGGATTAACAGTATTGTCCAAATGTTGGCCTGTTGGACAAGTAGGATTTGTAGTACATACTTTTGTAGTAGTGTCCCAATATTTATCCGGCGTACAATATTGAGAAGTGCTACATTTTTTTATATCCGGGTTCCAAAATGTACCCATTTCACAACAAGTTTGTCCAATACAAGTTCCAAAACTATTCACCAATGATGATAAATCGCCAGCTTCGGTTGCGCTTGCAACGTCACCGGGCGTAGCCTTTAATGGCGGCGGAGGTAGTTCCAATTCATCGTAATTCATTTTATCCCGATAAGAAATCGTATTATACATAATAACAATATAGATAAGTCCTACTGCAAAAATCAATATATTTAATAAAGTTACTACAGACGATGGCAAAATCGGAAATGTTCTATTAAACCATGATAAAATGGCGTATAAAGTGAGCGTAATCACAATAACAATGGTGATTTGCGTATATGCCGAATAACGCTTTCGATAACTTTCATTTAATTCTAACATACGCCTTTTTCCGTCGACTTCTCCATCGATTAATTTCTTTTTAGCGATTAAACGTTTTGTTTCGTCATCTACAATTGTACTCATCTCTTTTTGATGGTCTAAAATCGAATTGGCCGAATGTGTTGCTGAACCGAATGAATTATATAAAGTGGATAACCATCCGCTCACGTCACCAACATATTTCGATACGTCTTGATTTGGATCTGCTTGTACTATTCCAGATAAATCTGCTAAATATTGTTTTTGAATCTGTAAAATCCCGGATAAATCGAATACTGGCATGATGATATATATTATAAATATATTATTACATCATTGCTTTGATAAAAACATAATATATGTATTTTGTATATAATCATCCGCATGTTTTCCTTCTTCTATGAAGAACTTCTTCCTATGAAAAGAGCGGATACTAATAAAGTAGCGGCTGTAATCGCTCCTACAATATACATTGTATTTTGCTGAACCATCATAATGTTTATATCTTCTTGGATTCCTTCGCCCATGGTCGATTTTTTTGGTAATTTATAATTTAAAACATCGCCTTTAAAATCGTATTTATTCCCTTCCGCTTCAAGTAACTCGCGACGTTTTAAATTGTGAACCAAAATATTTCCACATAAATCAATATATTTTTCACCAACTTGCGTTTGTGCAGTAGAATATGAATTTGCAGATGGAATGAATTGTCCATTAATTTTGTCAGTAAGTTCTTGTATTACACCACCGCCATATCCTTCCCTAAATGACTTGAATGATTCAGTCGTAACATTTGTGCTACCTATTAATTTATTTTGTTGGTCCTGTGCCCATGTTACCGAATCTGGCTCAGAATAAAAACCAACCTTTTTTGGTGTAAAATCAGTGGACGAAATTAAATAATTATCATAATTACCGTATTCGGAATATGTGTTTATATTTGCAATGTCAATAGGTGCAGGCATCATCGAACTATTTAAACTAATATCAAATTGTCTTATATATAACTGAGAATTTTGATATAATGAATTTGGCTGTATGGGAGTAAATCGTGTGGGTAAATTACCAGTAGTATTTATTTGACATTTTTTTGCAGTATTATCATAATAATAATATTTACAATTCGCGTTTGCACTACAAGCGCTACTACACGCCGAATTGTCTAAAACAGATATAACAGCTGATTCGGGTTCATAATACACATTCGTTCCTACTGGTACATATGTATTTGAATATTTTAATATGCTACTATCAGACGGAATATATTGTAATGTGTTTGAACTTCCATCATCAGTTAATGTTGAATTCATAACAGAATAAAACGTTTTATTTAGTTTATCATATGACGGTAAGTTGTTCGCGGATGGAGTTAATTCGTACAATTGGTATGCATTATTTGTTAAATCACTTGAATCTGTATAATTTGATGATTTGCACCCCGAAACTCCATATTTTATAATAAGATTTCCGACTTTGTCCATTTCCAATTTATACTTATAATCGGATGATATGATATATCGATGGTTTGTTGATGTGTTAGTTGCATTCGTTATTCGGTCATTATCAATTGCATCAGCCGATGATGGACCCATTATATAATCATTAATATTATTCGAAATTTTATCGATTTTCCATTTTTCATTTACGATTGCAGAAGATTCAGATGTGGGATTTATCACAGATAGTTCGCTTTCAATGCCGCCATTTATTCTATATATTTTTAATAAACCGCCATCTAATAATTTTAATTTATATATTGTGCTCAGCGTACCTATCGTGCCGGATGCATTATTAGATACGATTGACTGAATGAGCGAATCATTTGTTCCGTTTTTGATAGCTAAAATACCATCTCCAGTCATTGTTGCATAATTTGTACTATTCAATTTATCGGCAGCCAACGATGAACTCCATAATGTTTTAAATATTATATTGGACGTAGTTGAAATTTGATTTGTTGTATAACATTTAAACTTGTCCGATGCACCATTTGTGTCCTGACCGACTGACGAATCTCGGACCAATGAATAATAAATCTGCGACGGCATTTTTGGCGTATTGTCAGAATTCATCATTGTGTATAAAAAATCAGTTAATTTTTGTATGCTGGTTGTATCGCCAGGACCTTTTAATGATAATGAAAATGCTGCGCTTCCCTCGGTATTTTTACCATATTGAATACGTATCGGATAATATTTATCTTTTAATAAACTAATAGATAATGATTTGTCTGTAGATGTTGTGTGAATTCCGCTATTATTTAAAACGCCAGTTGTTTGTGTTGTGAATGATGTATGTTTATACGTACTTACAGCGATTTCACCTATCCATAATAAGCTACTATCACTACTGCTCATTGTAAATGTCCAATTGCCCGTTTTATTTGGTTTAAAATATCCGACCCATTCAACTGAAAATGATTTTGTTTTTGCAGTATAATTATTCGATGCACTTTGCCAACTCGACAAATCGGTACTTTGACCACTCGTCAAAAATGTTGAATCATTAAAATAATTGACATTATCGGCAAAATAGCCATCGACAATTTTATAGTATAGTCCATTTATTTTTTGACTGGATTCTTTATTTAATTCTTGTTCTTCTGAAAAACGTATATTTGAATTCATTAGTCCGGCGTTGAGCGCACACAATTCTTTGGTATATAAATTGTTATCAATCGGGGTCATCGTTAGTCCAGATGAATATTCCTCTGGAGCAAAACATCCAACTACATTTGAATCAACCGCGCCTGGCCCGGCATTAAAATTTAAAAATTGATATTTCTTATTGATACCAGCTGTTTTTTTATTAGAATCAAGTATTATGTGACGGTCTGTTAATGATTGTAATGTCGTCATTTATATTTAACTAATAGTATTATATTTATAATTGTTATATACAATAAATATAATAAAATATCAATTTGTTCGAGTGTTAATCTCTGTAATTATTAATTATTTTATGACATAATCATATGATAACACTCCCAAGTCGGGGTCTATAATGTAACTACGCCTCGTTGCGCAGTGGTTCCGTCATATTCCTTGGACCGATACAAAATATATTACAATTTGACAAATACATAATATACCAACGAAGATGCTAAAACTGTCCATAAAATCCCGGCATATACGGTTGCATCTGTTTTTGATTGATAAATATGTGAAAGCGATTTATCTTCATTTTCTAAATCTTTCATTTTTAAATCCAAACTTGCACGTAATTGTTGTACATTTTTATAATTGTTTGTGATTTCGTTATACGACGCGTCATATTGGACTGGCGAATCGGAATTATGGTTTATATCCTGCAGAGCATTAGATAAACGCGCGATTGCATCATTTACATTTAATTGGGATTGATGTGGGTTAACTGGACTGGTCGGACAATTCGTTTTATTAATATATGTATTTGTACTATTACATCGAATAAATTCGGCATACGTCGAATTAAAAATATTTAATTTTGCAATGACATCTTGTTCTAAATCAAAAATATCTGCAGACGGTTCGCCCGTTTTGGTTAAATACGAATTTGCCATATATATAATATTTTTGTATTGTATAATATATTATATAATTATTTGTTATAATAAATAAGGGTTCCGGCCATAATAATACCAATTGCTAAATTATATGTATTTGTCAATTCGGCATTATATAATTCGGAAGTATTAATATATTTTTCATCTGCACCCGAATGTGAGTTTTGTATACTCAACAATTTATCTGATTTATCTTTGTTCACACACAGTTGTCTCGTTCGACAATTATAACTGGCGTCGCGATATGGTATCGCGGATGAATCACCAAGTAGAACTCCATTTGTATCGTATATGGTACAATCGTCGTTCCAATGAGATGCATAAATATCGCCTAATTCTGCACATTTGGCCTGGTCTGGTCGTTCTCGTTCAGGCGATGCATAATAATATAAATCATTTGGATTAAATCCTACAATTAATTTTGATTGTTGAATGGAATCGGTTGCCATTTATATTATTCAATTATATTTCATTTGCCTAAAACTTCACTTCTTTTTTGTCGAAATTATATTTGATATTTATCAAATCTAGATACAAACTCTATAATAATTATATGTTAGTGCCGTGGCGCTTTCCCTTGCAATTTTACAAACTGACCCGGGCCGCATGCCGACCGCTAATGCCTGTGGGTCGAACCGCGAAATTTCGGGCAATAGACTCACTGTAGTTAAACTCAAGTTCGATTTCAGTTTATCTACATCATCATCGTTCAAAATTGTGATTTTGGGAACCAATTTATGTTCCAACAAATTGAACTGAAGACGCTGGATATTATGAATGATTACAAAAATTCCATCATGGTCATATAAATATTTCATTTTGGTAATAATGGTATCATTTGGCTCACCATCAATGATGATAATTAGTGTGTCTTTTTTGTTCAATACGTTTTCAATGACAAACAAATCTTCAATAATATCTTCTAAATTCTGAGGTCGAATTTGTTTACTGGTTTGTTTTGGCGAAAAATAGTATTTGACATAAACCTTCCGGTCATCCGTGCTATGAGATACCAACATATCCAATTGTGAATTCACAAACATCGCGTCGATTTCATTTATGCTAAATCCATCGTAATCATCCACTACGTAATTTTGATGATCCAATAGTTGTAACATGGTAGTCCTTGATTTAAATAGACTTAATATTCGATTACTGGATACCGAAGATGTGGACATTTTTGGAATTATTTGATTATATAATATGAATATGTGTATATATTTATATTGTATTTCTTAATTAGGATTTTTTTATTCAATTTTCCAAAATTTTATATTTTTCGAATTACTAAATTTTTGAAATCGATTTCGCCCGTATCATTATTATGACCGTTCGACCGGTTCGTTCCGTTAGCAACGTTATCTCCGCCATGTTTGTGATTCGGTTTACCGGGCGCCACTATATTTGGTACGATAACATTTGACATATACATTGGTTCGTCCTGCTTATGGTTTTGTTCATTTCCTGATGTTGCGGGCATGTCAGTTGTATTGGTTGGTCCAGTTGAATTATCTGGTCCATTTACCACTTTAATAATGGGGGAAATCGTAACATTTGGATAAGGACCACCGTTATTATTATAATTATTATTTGGTTGTTCCGAATATGGCATTTGTTCTTGCATCATCATCATCGAATTCGGGTCTACGCCATACTGATTATGTCTTGGCCCATTCATTCCATTCATTCCATTCATCATTTCCGGTTTATAAATATCACGTCTTGTTACAACTTGAATCGAATCATCCAGAGAGTCAAGTCCATTTAAATCATTTGTATCGATGGTTACAAATTTATTTCCCACATTTTTTACGTTCCATTCTCGATTTGGCTTGGTACCTCCTCCCCTAAAAAACACGACATCACCTACTTGATAATCTTGGTCTCCGGAGTTTAGTTGCTCACCTCCACTGACGCTCCTGTTCGCTCCACCGCTATATGGATTATATTTTGGCGAACCATTTTGATCAAGTTCTTCACGGTTCTCTTGTTCGTCATTGGGATTATATTGGGGTGAAGTCGGATTATATTGGGGTGAAGTCGGATTATATTGAGGTGACCCATTGGGATTATATTGTGGCGAATTCGGATTATATTGTGGCGAAGTCGGATTATATTGTGGCGAAGTCGGATTATATTGGGGAGATCCATTCGCTTCATATTTGGGTGATCCGTTCGTATCAAGTCCTCTTTGTTTCTCGGCCATTTCGGCCAATTCAGCCGAAGATGCTACGTATGCTGGAGAATCCGGTGCATAGCCCGGCGATTTTTCAGGAGAAACGTAAGGTGTTGTTAATCGTTTTTTGCCTTCATCGCGTCGGATAATTTGGTCTGTAAGAATGGTTGCGTGTTTTGGCATTTTTATATGAGAAAGGTGTTTTTTATCATAGTCTTTTTGGGTTAATTCCTCCCCTGGAAATAATAATTTTTCTATATTTTTAGAATAAGACATGTTCTCTATCTGTTGAATATTATCTTCCGTAATAAGTCGCATTTGTACATTCATCGTTTGTAATTCTTGTAAAAACAGCTTCATCGTATAAGGAACCGAAATCACACTAAAGTTTCGCCCAAATTTGGTGATATTTTCCAAACGTAAATCTTTTCCGTCGAGAGACCCGGTGAATTTTATCGGACCATCCGCCATCGGACTCATAAATATTTTTTTGTCTGGATTATATGCAGCAATCATTCCGGTTTGATTACATATTGCCATATAGTATTTATCTCCGCGTTCCATCATCGATTCTGTCAAAAAATTGGTCATTCCATGCGAAATGAGAACATCGCGTTCCATCTCGCCAATACGTAATCCACCATCGTTTGCTCTGCCGCTCACGGGTTGTCTGGTGAGCGCCGTATTCGGACCCCTCGCCCGGAAATTAATCTTGTCTTTCACCATGTGTTTCAACCGCATATAATAGGTCGGGCCCATGAAAATTTCCGATTCGAGTTGTTCTCCCGTCATTCCATTATATAATATTTCGTTTCCGCTCGAATGATACCCCGATTTAGATAACAATTCTCCGAACACGCCTATTTTAGAACCTTTATTATTGAACGCGGTACATTCGCCAAATCCCCCATAAACTGCACATGCTTTCCCCGTGATACATTCCACCAATTGTCCGATTGTCATACGCGATGGCAGCGCGTGGGGATTGATAATAATATCGGGTTTCATTCCATCTTTTGTAAAGGGCATATCGCGCTCGGGTAAAATTAAGCCAATTGTGCCTTTTTGTCCAGCTCGGCTCGCCATTTTATCACCCTGTCCCGGAATGCGTTCTTCTCGAATTCGCACTTTGGCGATACGTTTCCCCGCTTCACCTTCAGTAATAAAAGAACGGTCTACTATTCCCATTTGCCCCTTTTTCGGTCCTTTCGATAAATCGAGACGCTTTTCCGGATTTAAGGTGTTATTGGAGGTCATGCCAATCAAAATCGTTTTGTCGTTGATTTCAGTACCTTCTTTGATAATTCCATATTTGTCCAATTTACTATAATCGTATCCGTCCTTGGTCCCCACCACCGATACTTCCGATTCGATATTGGTAAAGGTTTTATCTACCAGAACATCCGCGTTTTTACTACTTTCTTCATGGGCTTCATATGTCGAATAATAAGTTGTTCGAAACAGTCCGCGTTTAAGTGCACCTTCATTAATCAACATGGCGTCTTCCACGTTGTATCCGGTATAACACATAATCGCCACGATTGCATTCTCGCCGTAAGGGTTACCTTCATGGTTTATATGTTCCATAAATCTAGATTTTACCAAAGGAATTTGACCCGAGTTGAGAACCGTCGCAGTTTTATCCATTCGAAATTGATAATTTGTATGATATAATGAACACGCCTGTTTGCTCTGACCACATGAAAACGAATTACGAGTGGGTGGATTGTTCTCGGGGAAATTAATTTGATTACATAAAACCCCGAAAATGAGAGATTCGTGGATTTCGACGTGTGTATATTTACGTTTACTGGGCTTATTCGCCTGAACGACTTCATCGACATTTACGGCAATGAGGGCATTCTCACTTTCGCTCACATCGATATAATCGATAATCGCCTTTTCTTTCAAAAAACGTTCGATTTTGGCCGGATTTTTTTCGGTTTCCACTCCCTGATACAATTCATTCAATTCGTATATTTTTTGAGTTTGGGGGGTGAAATGTGCCGATTCGCGTTTTTTATTAAACCCCGTGATCAAATCGGCCCAATTGAAATCACCGTCATGTAACCGTTTCATCGTATCTTTGTCGTCATACGACATTTTGTCCGATTCGTCGTCGTGGTAAAAAATGGGTCGACATAATCTACCGGCATCAGTATAAATAAAAATAGTGTTTGATTTAATATCAAACGATGCACTTGTATAAATCGGAATCAGGGCATTTCGGCGATAGATTTTAATATATTTGATGGATTCGAATGGCTCGCTAACCGACCCAGCCCACAAACCATTTACAATGACTTTTGTCATGGTCGAAAGCAGCGCCGGAGTACAATCTTCGACCAATTTCATGTTTATTTTTTCGCGTAACCATTGAATCATTGGTTCTCTCGAAACCCCTTGACTCACATGGGTAACAATGGCCAAACTTTTATGTAAGCCGATGTTCCCGCCATCCGGTGTATCAATGGGGTCAATAAACCCCCACTGTGAACTATGTAAAACACGTGGTCCGACCAATTTGACACCGGCGTCCAACGCCAAATTCGTTTTACGTAAATGTCCCAATGCCGAATTGAACGAAAGACGATTCAAATCTTGGACGACGCCGATACGTTTTGTATGGGAATGAGCACCCCAATTACCTTTGAATGCTTTGCGAAATCCAACTTCCAATGACCGTTCACGGAATACTTCGTGACTGTTTTTGTTGATGAGTCCATACAAATTTTCGGCATACATATTTTGATTGAAATATAATATTTTCTCGAACTCTAAATGGATTTGGCGTTTTTGGATATTATAGTATTCGCGAAACAAGTCGTTTATGAGAGAACCTACCAATTCGACGCGTTTGTATTTGAAATTATCTCGGTCAGTAGGTAAATCCAAGCCGACGTAAACCGATAATAATCGAAATACCACATATCCCAAATAATACGCCTTTTTCTTAAAATTCAACTCGCCTACATGTGGTAATAAAAAATCCGATAATATTTCCAGCGCATATGTGACTGTACTTATTTTAGTAAATGTTGCAATATATTGTAGAGCCGTATGTTGGGTCATCACTGACCCGGCATCATGAACGGACGGAATGAAAATATCCATCATTGACTCGTATTTTTCCAAGTCTAGTAAACACATGGTAATAATGTCCTTGTCTGTTACTATTCCGAGTGCACGGAATACAATAAACAATGGTATGGGCGCGCGAACATTGGGAATATTCACGACTAAATTGGACCATGTCATTTTATTTGTGGGCGCCATCATTTTGACCGAAAAGGTGCGAATGGGTTTGGACACATTTTCGGAAACTGACCGGATTTCGGCGGAATATAAAAATTTATCGTCGTTCACTTTACGAATATACAGCATGTTATCAGCGAACTTTTCCTGTGGAACAACCGTTTTTTCTTTGCCGTCAATAATAAAATATCCACCGATATCGTTTTTACATTCGCCCATTGAAAATCGGATTTCGCGCGGTAGTCCATGTAACACACAGAATTCAGACTGTACCATGATGGGGAACTTGCCCAATAATATTTTTTCTAGGGTAAGCGTTCGGATTTGTTTATTAGGCTCGACCATCGATTTTTCATTGGCCTCTTTTAGTGCAGTTGCAAGAGCAATTGTCATTTTGATGGGATTGGCATTCGGTTTTGCTTCGGGTTTTCCTTTTCCTTTTCCTGCACCGCCCGAAAATTCATCCACGTTACTGTCCGGTCGTCCCGACCCTACCATCTTTTCCGTTTCAAACACCGATGTTTTACTTTCTTTGTAATTTCCCGCCCTTTGCTGTTTTTCATATTTCAACTCTTCCGTATAATCGGGCGCTTCGTATTCAAACTCACCACCTTTTACACCGGGTCCCAATTCTTCGGTGCCAATGACGCTTTGCATTTGTCCGGGTTCTAAAATATCGATAAATTCAATTTCGACATCATAATGAACGGTCATTCCATATGTCATATTACGTAGTCGCGCTTCATTTGGAAACATATAGTGGGTATTATCGTCATCATATATGATTGGTTTTCCAAAATATATTTTACGACCGTCTTTTCCACCAAAATGCATAATACATTGATGCCGAAATTCGCCCAATTTGTCATCGTATTTAGACGAAAGCCTGACTGGATTGTTCTCTTTGAAGAGTTTGAAAATCCCATTTTTAAAAAAATCATCATATGATTCAACATGATGTCTTACTAAAGTTTGCGGATTATCTTCAAAGTGAGAGTTGATGATTTTCCAAATAGTCTGATTATCCATGTTGCGCCGTTTACTGTGTATACTATTTTATTATATAAAGTACAAACATTATATTTGTTTTTTATATATTTATATTTTTTGAAAATCCGGCATATTTGTTTATTTAGCAAAAAAAGATTTTCTGTGACTATCATATAAACATTCACATGTCAACGTCTGCTTTACAATATCTATTTGGTCCTCTCAGTACTCAATACTGTATATACTTCTACTTTTTATCCATGATAGGCATGATTCTTTTCGCTTTTGCAATTATTAGCGCTCTATTTATCGGGGTATCAAAAAACCGAGGGGGGATTTTTTACTATCAAATGGCTTTAGTTGCGCTTGGATACGCCATTTTCTATTTCCAAAATAGATTGCTGTATTCAATGTGTGTAAAATCGCTGTAGTTTAGTGGATGTGAAGAAGTCGACTTGCGTAGCATAGAATTCACAGAAACCGTAGCTTTCGGAACGGAAGCGAAGGTTTCTCTGCAACACGTTGCGTTGCATCGAAATCGAGGAAACTCCGTAGACGTAGTCGAAGGAGTTTCATTTTTGGAATAGGTAAAAAACACGGCAGCGTTAGCGTTCGGAGTTTTTTATCATACAATTAATTATATTATAATACAAATTAACATCATGGATATTTTGTATTATAGCCTTTTTTGTAAACATTCACAAAAAATATTACAATTTTTAGCAAAAGGAAATTTAACGAATCAATTAAATTGTATATGTATTGACCGGCGCGAGCATGACCCGAAAACAAACCAAACATATATTGTGTTGGACACAGGTAAAAAGGTCATTATGCCCCCCAATGTTCATAGCGTCCCTGCATTGTTGTTGATAAAACATAATTATCGTGTGATTCTCGGAGAAGAAATCATACAACATTTCCAACCGAAAGTGAAAGAACAAAATAACAACGCAACACAGTCCAATGGAGAACCTATTGGATTTCGCTTTAATTCATCGAGCAACGGAACAAATATTATGTCGGAAAAATTCACTTATTATAATATGACTCCGGAAGAATTAAGTGCAAAAGGAAAGGGCGGAAACCGACAATTATATAATTATGTTTCGGCAAACCAAGATGGCATGTCAATTAATACGCCGCCCGATAATTATCATCCAGATAAAATAGCGACAAATGTTACTGTCGATGTATTACAACAAAATCGGAATACGGATATACAGACATCGCAAAGTCCAGTGTCATTTATATAATAATATAATAAATAAAAACATATAAAAACATGTCTTTTGATTATGTTATATTATAACAGATATCATATAAAATATATTCAACATGGCTGACCGAACTACCATATTACGTTCTTTTAATACGCATTTTTTCGATTTTTTAAATGATATTATTCTAATTGTTCCCGATTCTACTGATTTGGCGGTTGCAAAAACATCATTTGATACAATTAAACGTGCGAATCCAACCGCAATTATCAAAGCGTGGAATACTTACGTGTATACACCTTATGCAGATGTAATTGATTCTGGAAACATTTCATTTTTCTTTGAAAAGGATTATAAATCGGATTTGGTTAATTTGGCCAATTCAAATGAAATAGTGAAGATTATTGATAAGATTCGAGAACCCATTCGTAATATGAGCGATGTAAACCAGGCACATTCACAAAAATATATTCAAAATTTGAGCAAATTATCCCAATTATATGTGGTTGGCTAAATATAATAGGGATTATTGACAAATGATTTTATGTTACCATAAATGGTAATATAAAAACTAGATAAATATAAATATGTATTATCCGTATCCACTATAATTCGGTTTCGATCCTCTGTCTATCTTCATAATGTAGATAATACAACATACTACGGGGTTCCATTTCATCGAAATATTGTTTTACCACATGACGTGTGATGATTTGTGTAGACCCTGTACTAAGTGACGGTAAATACATTTGATGATGAAGTCTCCAAACATGGATATTATATTTTTTAGAGATGGGTGCAATATTATTTTTTTGTATGTATTTGGTGACATATGATTTGTGAACATTTGATACAAAATCATTATATTGATCTCGAAATTTATCAAAATTATGTTTATACATGGGGAAATAAGTCAAAAAATCGCCCGTTTTTCCGATTCGTAAAAGACATAAATACTGATATTCTAAATTCGGATTGTTTCCACGAAGTTGTTTGACTTCTTCATATACCGGATTTTTCATAGACGCTCGTTCCCCCGTTTCCATATTCATAAACATAACACCCATTTTATCATATCGACTTTGAATCGAACAATGATTGGCGCGAATAATATTATAGGAAATAAATTCACTATTCTCATTGTATCTAATTGGAAAATCGATAATTCCGTGCATATTTAAAAAACAGTCCCATTCTTCGTATATACAGGGAGGAATATATATTGCCCGATTATCGGTAATCTCATATAGTGCAACCAAATATAATTTTGCGTCTTTAATCGGCAGCACAATATGATTCGATGGATGTTGTAAAACAAAACTATATGTATAATGTTTAGGTAGACATTCTAAGAATGCAATCTCATTAATCTGGCTTTCACCGATATTCCGAAACACATCCAAAAACATTTCGCGAAAAGTCATTTGTTTTGATTGCAATTTATCATTGTTTTTAGGATTATCATATTCTGTTCGATAATACCAGCAATTACCACCAACTGAACCCTTTGTCGAGATTTCCCACGATTGAATCCGGTCGTCGTAAAATAAATTGACCATGGTGCCTTCTACCTTTTCATTTATCCAAATTTTAGAATGAATGGTAGGATTTTTGTTCATAAAGACATCGAGTTCAATTGATTTAGGGGGGGAAAAACTCAACATATCATTGTTTTTAGAAGATAATACAATGGACCTGTATAATGGTGTAACAATATCATCATGGCATACATAATTTCGGTCATAATTTAAGATTGAATAATTCGCCTGTTTGGTTTGTACGTCCTTTTTATTTACGCGAGATTGATTGTACTTGTGTGTATCAATGGTATATGATACATATTCATAATCGGAATGAAGATTCATATGTTTATAACATATATATATATTTCTTTAATAGGTTTATGAAATTATAAACCATATATTTTGTAAATCTATATTTGTGTATAAATTCTATTATTATACAAATATAGATTTTGTTTGATGTATAGAATCCCTGGAGACGATTATATTGAAAATATTAGTATTGGAGTGGAGCGAGCCGGAATGCGCTGCAAGGCGATGCAAGGCGAAGGTGAGCGACTTAGTGGATGTGAAGAAGTCGACTTGCGTAGCATAGCAGTTACGGACACAGAAACCGTAGCTTTCGGAACGGAAGCGAAGGTTTCTGAGCAAAGTGAACATAAGTGTTCTTACATAACACAAAATATTATAAAATCTACTGAAGACAAAGTTATATCCACAAATTTTCGTTCATTCGGAACTGGCTCAAACAAATTAAATTGTTCGATTTGCTTCGCATCGATTAGAAATCGGCGGGTAAGTTGTGCAAAATGTACAACACAATGGTGTGTCCCGTGTTATATGAATCTATCAATTGCAAACACCAATATAATAAAATGTCCAATTTGTCGATTTTTAAGTCAATCGACACATTTAAATCGTTTTCGAATAAATAGTCTTGGATTATGACGGATTTTCGAAAAATACAATACACAAAATATTATTTAGACAGATACTATATATTTTATATAAATCTATTATAAATGTCGGACGAAGGAAATGAAAATGATCCGATCAATGAAATAACCGACGAAATACAAAATAAAACCGGAATGCAATTGGAGTTAGGTGATATTATTCAAATTATTGCACCAACCAATGAAGGTTTGAACGAAGAAACATTTTTAATTACTTATATCGATGAATCCAAAATAAAAATAATCAATATTACAACGCATCAAATACAACAATTAAATGTTGACGAACATTCCTATTTTGCCGACGAATCTATACGCACCGTATTTTTATTAAGTCGAAGTGATGTGGCTGGATATGCACGCCAAAACAAATTACTCCCGAGAACATGGGTCGAAATTCATTTCGGTGGCGAATTTCCTGTCATTATTACCGGAGAAATAACGAATTTAGATGAAGATATGATTGAAGTCACTACCTATCCCGAATTAGAAGTGATATATATTGATTTCCAATACAAAGGTATTCTCGACGATTTACCCATCGACAAAATCCTTATCCGCGAAAAACCTACCAGTCTCGGAAAATACGATTCACTGACCGACGTCAAAGAAATAATGGAAGACGGTGAAATTCCAGAACATGAAGATACCGATGCAACCATGGAATATACCGAAACCGGTGAATCCATTATTCATATTCCCGAATCCGCTTCGCCCAATGATAATATACGCGATGTACTACAGGCCGTTTATTTAGATGCAAATGATATTTTCGGAGAAGATTTGGGCGATATTATTCAATTGGTCGAAATCCCCGAAGGACAAAAACGCTATGGTATTGACCTTCAGGTCAATGATTTGATGGATGAACTATTATCGACCGTTCCGAATAGCAAACGAACCAGTGCCGTATTGGGAAATATACATAATTTAGTGGAACGATTCAAGGAATTGCGTGATAAATTTTCTAAATTTGACGAGAACGGTAATGTGACCGACATGAAAATGGTCGGTGATTTTTACAAACCACTTGTTCATCATATTTCAAAGTTAAACACGAATTTAAAATGGATAGTTCCGGTAGTTTCACAACGTAAAACAATTTTATTTAATTCCAAGCGCGATATCGAGGAACGTGAAGATATTATGCCATCAACAAACGGGGATGATTTAAAATTACAACAAGGTATCCAAGAGGATTATTTTAATAATCGCATGCAGGGCGACGAACTTAAATATGAACGTATGTACACACGGCTACAAAGCGCGGCTAGCCCATTTCATCCACCCATTTTAGATGACAATTGTTTAATATCGAATCAAGAAGTGTTGGCAAACATCGATTCCATTGTCAATAATTTTGGTGAATTTCAAAGCACTATATTCAAGGCCGACACAATTGCCCGAAGAAAATACGTGATTCAGCGATATAATTTAGGGTTGACCAAAATCGATTCAAAACAAATGAAATCGGGTAAAAAAATATACAATCGACAAAATCTCACCCCCAACGATAAAATGACAATGACGTCGCTCATTGCACTGCCCGAATCAATAATGTCGTATTCGCGCATCGATTTACCCGGAACCAATATTATGGTCAAATCACAATTGAGTCAACGAATTTTACAATTGTCTCGTGTATTTAAAAGTAAAAATAAACAAAAAATACCGTCTTATACCGTTGATAATTTCGATAATGAAATCAAATATGAGGAAATTAGCGACGATAAGGCGGCAGATAAGGAAAAAGAAAAGGACAAAGACAAATACAATGACAATGACAATGACACCGATGAAATTAAGTTTTTATCCGGAATCAAAGAATATACATTGGACGAATCGTTAGACGGAGAAGACGACAAATTAAACAAATTTTTAAATGTCATTTTTCCGAAAACGAGGGCGCTTATTAAATTTGCAACAAAATACAATACCGACCAATTGACCGTGGTCGATGTAATCCGCTCATTGGAACCATTTATGGTATATTCTGACGATATTACGTGGGGACAATATATGGAAATTCGTTATTTTATCAAAAATCAAATTTTTGAACACGCAAAACAGTTGGAAAATAGAGCAAAAGCGTTTGATATATTGCGGTCGACACGGTACATGGCGGTCCCATTTATCAATCGAATCAAAAACATGTTTTTGGAAAAACCAGATTTGTTCGAATGGTTTACCGAATCGTATAAGTTATCCAATGTCACAATGGGTCAAATGGGCAATTCATCGTCGTCGAAAGAATTGACGTTGAGTTCGAGTGAAATTTTGTATAAAATAAATAACATTGATGGCGGTATATTGTATTTGAATCTGATTACCTATATGTTATTATCATTGATTACTCCCAATAAATTACTATTCAATAAAAATATGGCACCAGACATAGATGATTTAACGAGTACGGAAAAAATACGCGCGTCCGATTGTGCGCGACGATTTATTACAAAACGTTATTCGTCGATTCGCTCACTACAAGCCGATAATAATGTAGAACAAATTTTTTATGATGACGAATTCGATGATACGCCCTATTCCATTTTGAAAAAATACAGCGACAAACATAAAAAAATGTTGTCGGAAGATTTCGTCGAGTTTTTGACCGAAACGCTCATCCAAAAACATGATTGCCCGCCCGCCCTTGCAAAGGATTTGGCGACCACTCTGATTGCCGGAAAGAAAACTGTGAAAGATTCTGAATACGCGATTTTGGAAATCCGTCCCCAATTGCCCGAAACGGTCGATAAAAGTAAACTAAGTGAAAAAGAAAAAAAAGAAATCGAAAGTGAGGCAAACATTCGCATAAAAACCCAGTATTACCGACGACTCAAGGATAATTGGGTACTGGACAAAGAGGTAGATGAAGAATCATTCATTGATACAAACACGCTTTTTTGTAATTTACGTAATAAATGTAACAAAAATCAAAATCTGAATACATGTGAATCGTTGGAGGAAACGGGCGACCGAATGACGCGCATTTCGAATTCTCGTGTAATAAACGAATTCGATAAACGGTATTCTATTACGGTCGAAGAGTTGGAAAAAGAGTTGAACGAATCTATCAATCAAAGCCGTCAAAATATCCGAAAACGCCGCTGCATGCAAAATCTACAATTATACAGGGCGAATGATTTTGCCTACGAATTGGGAAAGTATGCAATTGACGATGAAATTATCGAATCACCTTATATCAAATTGCGTGATATGATTTTGGGTCAATCCGATTTTGTCAAGAAGCAGCACGACATTTGTCGTCTTATGGAAAAATATTGCCGAGAACCAATGATTACCGAATTGAAAGAAGACGCCAATTGGGCCTATTGTAAAGAAACCAACACCAAATTGCTTCCTATTTCGATATTTCAATTGGCGAATGCATATACTTCCGGCGGTGATTACCAATTAAAATTGGACGAATTGTGTAGAACAATTGGTGTTTCGAGCGATGATGGCGATTCGACCGTTGATAGACATAGTGGATATATTCTCCGAAAAAAAGAATTTGTGAATGAAGATGGGTTTGACGATATGGGATTTAAAATGACTACCCATGACATTATGGAAAAAGATTTGGGTACTGTTGTTGCCCAAGCATTACAGTCGACAGAAGAAACAAAAGAAAAAAAGGTATTTGAAGACGAAATAACCGAAATTGTGTATAATGTGTTTTCCCAAATATGTAAAAATATCGGAATTGTGGGCGATTCTATCGAAGAGTTTGTATTGCGCGTATCGGTCGAGCTGATTAATAATAAAGATATTGTGTTGGGTGAAAAGGCGTATATAAAACGCGCTGAAAAGGCAGACCAAACAAAAGGCGCCATTTCCATTCCGTATTTGATATATCGTAACCAAACAATCATTACGATTGTCGGATGTATTTTATTGATTGCCATTCAAACAGCGGTTCCATCGTTTACTTCCAAAAATACTTTTCCCGGATGTGTCAAGTCGTTCAGTGGATATCCAATGTCCGGCGGAGTAGAAGATACGAGCGGACTTACTTATATTGCATGCGTCATCGATAAAACGAAAAGCGGGGCGATTAAACCATGGGATTCCATTAGTAAATTAAATGCAGCCAGTTTGGCAAAACGCATGAAATCGGTTCTACAATCTTATATTTTGACACGAAGCGATATACGCGAATTGTTCTTGGTGAAGAAAGAATATTTACTACTTCATCCAGACGAAATTGTGCCCGAAGAATTGAGCATTAAGCGATGGTGGCAATTTTTGCCACCTGTTGTGCCGTTTACGATTACAAAAACTCTTCATGGCGTATCGGCCGACTATGAAAAAGAAATGTTGACATTAATGCAGAAAGGCAATAAGGACCAGAGAGAACATCTCGGAATGTTTAAAAGTAAAATTGTTCAACATACTTATGGAATTGTCGAATCCATCAATGCAATCGTAAAAACGAAAGAATTACTTATGAAAACATCATCGAATGAGCCATTTTTGGAAAATGCTTGTTGTAATGAATCGGACAAATCGACCAATCCCATCTCTTATTTTACCGAAGCGGACCCCAATATTGATGTGTTTATTCGTAAATCCGAAAAGATGGCGAAAATAATCGGTGATGTGGAAGAATTATCGAAAGCCGCGATTTTATATTCGCCTGAATTTACGGGAACGGTATATCCAACACTTCCAACGGAACATTCGGAAGTAAATATTTACGCGGCGTTTGTTCATTATTGTAATTTCGATAGAGATGTTCCGGTATCAGACGAAATAAAATTGGTGTGTAGCGAAAAACCCGATAATTATAATCGCGTATGGTCCATCGAAGAAAAAATCGAATTCTTGAAAAAATACGGCAAACAATATAACATTGATAATTTGAATCATTTAATGGCCATTATTAATCGTCGTAATTTAGTAATTATTCCATCGGTGCATGTCAATGCTCCCATCGCGATTCTAACCGATATTTTAGAGAGGATGGACATGAACGATTCGGTCATTGTGGAAGAACCATTGCGTCGACTATTGGGTAATGCAATTGATGCATATGACCCAAAGGTAATGAAAAACGAATACGACGGTCCTATGAATAAACTCATTCAATATTTGAGCGATTCGAATAAACGCATGTTGAGTGAAATTATGGCGTTTTTAAAAGAGTATGGAAAACTGTCTAAGACTGATTATGATAATATAGAATCGTTTATTACAAATATTCATGTATGGAATTTAGATAATGATAAAAACGATGGACTCAGTACGGTAACACAATTTATTAAAAATTCAGTATTTGCGATGATTAAGAATTACCCCAACGTTATTTTAAATTCGACCAATTATAATACGATTCCGGCCATCATGGGCGATATGTCCAATATACATAAACGCGATGTTTCCAATTTTGTGAAATCATATACAGCGGAATTATCCAAATTTAAGGGTGATAAAAAACTCGAAGACTTTTTACAAGTCGTACACGGCCGGTTGATTGATTTAAATACCTTGACCGAACATTTGACCGTACAGACATCTATCAAAAAGGATGGCGAAACCTTTTATTCATTGTTCGATAAACCGACCACCTATATGTTATTTACGTATTGTTGGTATACAGTGATTCATGAATATATTACGGTTTCAAAGAATGATACATTATTATTGGCCGATGTTCAATTATTAAAACAAACTCGACGAGAACATATACGCGAAAATCAAAATGTATCGGATTCAATGGGTTCGGTGGATATCGATGAATCGGACCCGGGGGCGATTGATGTAAACGATGATTTGGAAACCATAAAATTAAAAGAAGAAATCCGTCGGGGTGAATTGATTGATTTAAAAACCAATGTGTGTTCTCTTCTATTGGCATTTATTCGTATGGAACAAAAGAATAAAAAGTCGTTGGACTATTCGTATGAACAAATTACAAAACGGGTCATTCAATCGAGAGAAGAAGAGAAGAAAAAAATCACCGACTTTTTGGAGAAAATGGAAAAAGACGAACGCGCGGTCGAAAAAATGTTGAAAAAATACAAGATTGGTAGATGGAACGCTGGTATGCAAAAAGGATTGTTTCAATATGATAAAGATACATATGACCGGGAACGCGACGCAAATGTGGCCCGATTATTTGACGATTTGGAATATGGTCAAGAAGATGGCGAGGCGGGCGTCACAGCGGAAGAATTGGACAGGGAAGCGGCCGATGAAGCCGACGCGGATGCAGAACAACAGGGCATAGACGATTTAGATGAAAATTATAACGATGGAACATATTATGAAGAAGACCGCGATGAGGATAGAGAAGATTAGTTTTTTTGTATTCGAAATATAAATATTTTATAAATACAATATATATAAAATATTATAATACATACATCTATAAAATGTATGCACTTAGTAAAAAATTTATTCGTTTTAACAAAGTAAGTGTTGCAATTCTTTTATTTTTAATATTGTTCTCGATTGTCCATTATATAAAACCGGTTGTATTGTACAATAGTGACGGGGGATTTCGTCCTTTTGGGGTAGGATATAAAAATAAAACGGTACTGCCCATTTGGATCGTAGCAATTGTACTTGCATTGTTATGTTATTTAGCGGTTCTTTATTATATTACATTTGGATGAAAACCGTCGATATGGACTTTTGTACAGAATTACAGACGTTAACGTCTATCGTACTGTTCCATCATTCTTTTTGCACGGCGCTATGGAATCGTAGATAGACGCATCGCTCTGTTATTTTATGAGACCTCTACGGTCTCATAAAATAATTAATAATACCGGAAAATCGAAGATTTTTCTCCGGTATTACAGAGATTTGAAGGAAAACGTAGACGACGCGAAGCGAGTCGAAGTTTTCCGACTGAACTCTGTAGGTGCCAACCGAAGGAGTTAACGTATTTCATTATTTATATTTACTACGATTATAGTTTATTTACATAAATTACAATCGTAAAATATTAAAAATATTAAGATATATATATATATATATAATGTCGTCGCCAACTACGACAAATTTCGATTGGCAATTTTATGTTTCGTTTTATGAAGACTTATCGATATTTGGAATAAACACCTGGGAAAAGGCACTCAACCATTGGATTCAATCTGGCAAAAACGAAGGTCGTATTTGCGAGCCGCCCGATTCTGATTTTGATTGGGAATATTATCTTGCTCAATATGCTGATTTAAAAATGTATGGAATTAATACAAAACGAAAGGCAACTGAACATTGGATTCATATTGGAAAAAAAAATGGACTTATCGGGCATAGCGGACGTAACGTAGCTGTGCAGAAAGAAGATGAAGTTATATGCCCAGAACACGCAAAAAAAGAAAGCGAAGTTACAGACACAGACACCTTCGCTTCCGCTACAATTGCGAATGATGAACCAGTCGAAGATAATTTTGATTGGAAATATTATACATCAGTTTATTCAGATTTGACCAAAAATGGAATAGATACACAAGAAAAAGCATTTGAACATTGGATAAATAATGGCAAATTGGAAGGTCGTAAATGTACCGTTGTCGATAAAACCAATTTTGATTGGGAATCATATATATCAATTTACACCGACTTAAGAAATGCCGGAATAAATACACGCCAAAAAGCTTTGACACATTGGACAAATCATGGCAAATCAGAAATTCGAGCTGGTTATAATTATATCAAAAATTATCCCTATTTATTTCACAAATATTTGTTACAAATTTCCGACCCGACTAAACCGATTGCGTACAAAACTATTAAAAAAAGCAAATCGAATAATAAATTTGCGTGTCATTTACATTGCTATGACATGGACACATTTTATGAAATTTATGGCGAATATTTAAATAATTTATTAGATGAATTTAATGTGATTGTAACATATTGTATTGGCGCTGCGCCTGAGCTTTTGCTAAAACGAAATTTGTCAATTATTAAAATTCAAAATAAAGGTCGTGATATTGGTGCAAAAATATGTGTCTTAAATTTTTTAGAAAATGAAAAAAATGAGTACAATTATATTTTATTTTTACATTCAAAAACAAATAAAAATAGAAGATTGGATTATTTTAGTCCGTTAGTTAAAGACCAAAGGCAAATAAAATTAATAAAATCGAAACTTTTGAATAATGATAAATTGTTAGGTATTTTTCCAAATTTATTGAGTACATATTATAAATATAATTTAAAATATTACAAGGAATTGTTGTCATTTTTAAATATTGATAATGATGAGTTGAATGAATTTGCCGAAGGAAATTGTTTTATTTGTAAAAAGAGCGTAACTGATTTTATATTCAAAGATAAACACGAATTTTTGTATAATATGTTAAATCAAGATAATTCATTTGATTTGAATTGGTTCAGTTTTTATTATGATATATATAACAAATCAATAAAATCCAATTATAATCGTTATGTTTCGGAAAATATGCTTGGAAATAACGATTATAATATAATTATGATTAATTCCAATTGTAACGAGCTGAAAAAAATTTATAATTTTCCGGATGCTATGATAGAACACATATATGAACGAATATGGTTTAATGTAATAAAACATTTAGGTGGACATTTTTTGATACTTGATAAAACGTAGAATTATTTATACCGCCGCTCCACTACATCCACTTATCGTCTGGAGCGAGCCGTAGCCGGAGGCGAAGGTGAGCGACTGAACTCCGTAGGCGACAGCCGAAGGAGTTCGGTTATTAGAGGTACAGAAACTCCGCAATATAAACTTGAAAATTTATTTTATTTTAAAAAATCAGCAAACGATTTGGATTTATTCGTTTGTAAATACAATTTTACATAATCGAATGGGTGCGATATCAAAACTCTTGTTAAACCTTGCAAAAATCCGGGTAAATAATCCATGTATATAACGTTGATATTCGTTCTTCGGGCGAATGGGCATTTGCTATAAAAAATGACATACGACGAATTGATTTTAGAATGTAATAAAAAAAATCTTCGGACGATTCAGGCGCGTTAGCAAATATTAGACAAAAATATAAAATTGAGTGTTTATGTATATAAACAAATTTAATTATAGCAAATTTAGACGAATCCTCGCTAAGATGTAGCAACCGTACAACTGCGGGTGAAGCATCTAAACTACGCTGGAATTTAGATGATTATTATATGAAAATCTAATATTACAAACATTAATTAATATTTAATATATATTGAACCATGGCATTGTTCAGCGGATCAGAATAATTCTTTAAAATTATATAGACAACGGTCTAATCGTTCTTCCAGGATTTCCTACAATTTTACTATTATTATCGACATTTTTAATTATGACACTTCCGGCACCTATTACGCAATTAGACCCAATCCTAATGCCTTGAATTATTGTTGAGTTTGCACCAATAAAAGATAATTCATCTATGTATATTTGCCCACATATTGTAACGCCTGGACAAATGCTACAATAATTATTAATTTTACACTCATGGTCTATGTTACAATTTGTATTAATTATACAATGTTTACCAATATGTACTTCGGTTTGTATAACGACTCCTGCCAAAATAACAGTTCCGTGTTCAATTGTTGCCGTTTTTGATATTATGCTTTTTGGGTGAATAAGTGTACACCAATTTAAATGTTTGTTTTTTTCATATATATCTTTTCTGACGTTATTGTTTCCTATCGCTATTATATAATTTTCAATTGATTTGTCTATTTCAGATATCTTACCTAATATTTTAATTCCAACAAAATATCCGGTTTGAGTATCATCATAAATACCTACTACATTGTACTCATTTAATTCGCGAATTAAATCTATAATTACTTTTGAATGACCGCCAGCACCAATAATTGCAATACTTTTCATAATATATTTTTTATTAATATATTTTTTATTAATATATTTTTATTAATATATTTTTTATTATATTAGATAACGCAATTTCTTCACTAATTGTCGGATCGCATAGTAGTAATATTGCGGTATTAAATAATTCCTGAGAAACATTTAAATGATTATTTGGCGTAAACCGTTTTAATGCGTTTTCTTTATATACTTCACCGCAAGAACCGATTTGACAAAATATACCTTCGACATTAATCAATTCAATTATTTCGTCTCTTGAAATTTTAAATTTTTTAGGTTCGATAAAAAAATAAAATTTATAATACAAATGAAATATTATATCTGACGGAATAGTTAATCGAACTCCATTTACATTTTTTAAATTTTCAATATAAATATTTGCAATTTGTCTTCTATGAATTACCCATTGTTCTAATTCATCCAATGCGTTTATTCCAATAACCGCTTGAATTGGCATTCGTATCCTCAAATTTAGCACACTATCTTTAAAAAACTTCATTAGTCTATCGGTAAACCCTTTCAACGTTGAATATGACGAACCAAAGAAATTCGGCATTGATTCTTCTGTAAATCCATTTTCTTCAAGCCCAAATGGATGTTCGTCATCATATTTAAAAATACACCCGGTTCCCAAATAGGTGAAATGTATATTATATTTATTACATAAAAAATGATAATACAATCGGAGAAAACAAATTATCTCTGACATTTTCCACTAATTTTCCGTGTTCTTCTAAATAATCAATGGTTGTATATACCTTTTCGTCGATTTTACCATGTGTGCGACCAATAAATGATATTACATGTGTGGGGGATACATCTACTATTTCGGTTTGAATATCATCAATGTTATCAACACGCAACTTACCTTTAGCGTAAACAATATGATTCTTTTCTAATACGTTGACAAATTGCCCCCGATCCAACCATTTGCGCCATATATTAGTATTTTCATATCTGTATATAATACTGTTATATTTATGTTTACAGATATTATAAATGCGTTAATTTTATAATATTTTTAAATTTTATAATATTTTTAAATTTTATAATATGACATGATTGCATAGAATGTATAATATAAATAATATAATTGTGCCGGACGATTTTGACCCAAAAATATATAAAGAATTAAATGGTGATTTAAGACATTTGACCGATTTAGAAGCAACCGTACATTATAGCGAAGTTGGCCATTTAGAAAAAAGAAATTATAATTTAAATTACAGTGTGTATGTTTATTGCTGTGGGAAATCAGGAAGTTCGACGCTAAAAAAAACGTTTGCCGAAAATGGATACAATTCTTTACATTGTCACAATTCAGAAACCTATAATGATATAATGAGTTCCACTAAATTAAACCCGAATGTGTTTGATATTATTGAACAAAGTATGATAAACAATAAACATGTCACCATAATAGATTCATACAGAAACCCGATTGAACGAAAAATTTCAAGTTTTTTTGAAAATTATAGGGGGCATAATGTAACTGCACGTCGCGACGAAGTTACGGGAGTGCAAACATATGAATATGATGACATTATAAAACAACTAGATGAACAATGTTATTATCTTGAACAGTACGATTCAATCAATGAAGTGCTCGATTATTTTAATCTTCCGCGGTTTACATCATTTGATTTTGTTAAAAAATATAATATTGTACAATACAAAAATGTAACAATTATTAAATTGAGATTTGAAGACATCAATGAATGGGGCAACATATTGTCAGAAATATTCGGAAAACCAATTACTATATTTAATGAAAATATGTCTGATAATAAAAAATACGCATATATATATAATATTGTTAAAAACAATTATACAATTTCACTAGATATGCTTGAATATATTGAACATTATTACCCAGAGTTTAGAATATATAATGACCCCGAAAGTCAAGAAAAATATATAAATTATTGGACAAGCAGAACCCATTTGATGAGCAGGGAATATCTACCTATCGATTTTAATTGGACAGTGTATAATGAATTAAATGCCGATTTGAGGGAGATTGTAGATGGACAATCTGTTTATTTTGATGAAGAAAAATCAAAAATACATTATATTCGTCATGGATATTCCGAAGGAAGACAATATAAAATACGTTTACCTGAAGATTTTAATTGGATAATGTATAACAAATTAAATGAAGATTTACATAATATTATAAATGGAGAATATGTTTATATTAATGAAAACCAATCAAAACAACATTATATTCGTCATGGATATTCCGAAGGAAGACAATATAAAATACGTTTACCTGAAGATTTTAATTGGATAATATATAATGAATTAAATGCCGATTTGAGGGAGATTGTAGATGGACAATCTGTTTATCTTGATGAAGAAAAATCAAAACAACATTATTTAAACCATGGTTTTTTCGAATGTAGGGAATATAACGAATATTTTAAAAATATTATTAAACAAAATAACGAAATTGATTTAAATAGTATTAAAAATTTAATAATAATAGCTTGTCATACGACAACACATTTAAAATATGAAACGTTAAAAAATAATATTAAATATTTAAATGAAAATACAAATTATCCAATAATTATAATAAATTCTATTGGAACAGAAAACTATAATTACTTGTTTGATAATGTAATAAAAACTATTTTTATAGAAAATAATAACTATGGTGACTTTGGTAAATGGGGATATATTATTGATAATTACACAAATTTGTTAACTTGTGAAAATATAATATTTACAAATGACTCATATATTATTACAAATAATATAGATATTTTTTATAGAAATATTCAAAATTATGATTTATTTGCTTACAATGATTCATCACAATGCCAATATCATTATCAATCGTATTTATTTTCTATAAAAATTAATAAAATGTTCGAATTTAGTATGTTTATAAAAAAATATAAAAATGTAGATAATAGTAATACGGATTTGGTTCGTGAATATGAATTTAGAATTCACTCATTATTTAGTAAAAATACAAATTGTTTATTAAAAATAGCATATACCAATTATATCGGA
>Ga0209829_10000415_pt1 | contig 39643 bp, 39 predicted proteins | sample C_140205_EF_Meta_FD_187311 | JGI IMG/M metagenome (GOLD analysis project Ga0209829, IMG submission 187311) | Freshwater microbial communities from Lake Croche, Canada to study carbon cycling - C_140205_EF_MetaG (SPAdes) (version 2) | ecosystem: Environmental > Aquatic > Freshwater > Lake...
GTCTATCTGAAGGATGGCCGTGTGGAGGCATTCTCCAATATGTTCTAAGCAGTGAATAGGATGCCGGTTGAAAAATGTCGTATGGAGCCCCCAGCAACATGCCCTAAAGAATATAAGGAGACCCTAGACGAAGTATTGACGCTTCTGTTTGGCGGGCAACATGGTGGTGATGGTGACGATGAGTTCGAGTTCGAAAATGAAATGGGTATGTCTCATAGGTCCCGCTCTTCTAGGGCTAACTTTCCTAGGCCTAACTATCATAGGGCTAACTTTCCTAGGCCTAACTATCATAGGGCTAACTTTCCTAGGCCTAACTATCATAGGGCTAACTATCCTAGGGCTAACTCTCCAAAGGCAGCTCCAAAAACTCTTGTTAGCAAAATACGTGGATTTTTAGGCAGGATGTGTTTCCTTCCTTGTGATGTAGCAACTACAAAGCTTGAGGAAGTTCTTGATAAGGTTAATGCTCTCGATCCAAAAGAGTATAGAGAAGAAGCTGCAACATTGCTCAAGCGCGGTCTCGTAATGGGTGGCGTAGGTATGATGATGTATTCTAACGGAGAACTCAATGTGTCCAAGTATGTATTGACAATCCTTGAGAAGCTTTCTGATACCATAGTATTTGAGCGGATCTTGGAAAATACCATGGGAACCCTTGCGTGGACTTCAAAAGCATCTGGATATACTGCTAGAATAGTGATTGGGATTGCTGTCGCCAAGCTTTGTTTGGATTTTTCTCTCGGAATAAAGGGCATGCTAGCTAAACAAATAATAACTATTCCTCAACTCTTGGATATTCGTAACATTCCTATGATTACCAAACTATTTGAAGACCCTCTGGGCATTAAGGCTGCGCATGAAAAACGTGCTTTACAGAATGCAGTTCGTTCTGTAAATGCTGCTGTTGGTAACAATGCCCCTGCTATTAACAATGCCCCTGCTCCTAACAATGCGCCTCCTGGTAACAATGCCCCTAATGCGCCTGCTCCTACACCCAAAAAAACACGTAAAGCTTCCGTGAAAAGGAGATCTCCTTCAAGAAAAAGGGCTCCTCGGTAAAATGGTAAACATTAAGCCACTTTCTCTTTCGCCACAGCAAAGCGCTCGAAGAAGAGCATGTAGGAAGAGCCGAACTGTGGCGCGGGCATTTCCCGAACAGCCTCATCGTCGTATGTAAACCATTTGTCATTTCCAAGATGCCGACACTGGGCCGTATAATGTCCAAAGCTCGGTGGTCCATGGTGATCCACCATACCTCGTAGGGTATAGCGGGTCTCCCCAAGGCGCTCAGGGCTCTCTATAGAGAAGTAGGGCGCGAAATCCATCATAGGAATCGGCGCGAGCGGCGTGTTGATCTTCTTCCCGTCGTTCGTGAAGCGCTTCAGAGTGATGACGAGCGCCAGAGGCATTCTCCAGATACTCATCGTCTTTTTGGCGGAACGGCGAGGAGGCCCGCATTTCTCGCAGACATACTCATCAATGTCCTCCGACACCATATCATTCTTCAGAGCGTCGAGGAGATTGAACTCCCCCTCCTGAGGCACTGGCAGCTTCAGGCTGTTGAAGGCCTCCCAGCGATGGGAGACATTCTTACACTCCTGGCAGACTGTGCGCTGGTGAAACATCCCGTAGAACATGTGGACGAAGGGGCTGTACTCCTTCGTGAAAGTGTCCTGCCACGCCTTTAGAGCTCCGTGGACGAGCTTCTCCTCTTCTGTCTGAGGGGCGGGGCGCAGGATGCGCATATCCACCTCCTGGCTCGTGGCCTCGTGGATCGCCTCGAACAAGAATAAGAAGAACTCGTGGCTGTCATGACAGACTTTGTCGGACAGTTGCTCGTAGAGCGTATCATGTACGGCAGGAGGCACGCGCTTCCAGAAAGTCCCTGGCCTCACACTCTGTCCCTTGTTACATTTGCCGAGAAACTGTACAATCTCGGCAAAGGCGGAAGTGACGTTCTGTAACTTCAAGCGGCGGTCCACGGCTGTCTTTTTGAAGAGAGTGTTGTATTTACCCTCTTCCATAATCCAAACGAGCTTGGAGAGATGCCGCATATTCTGTATTACTGCATTGCCGTAGCACGTGAGGCCCATGTTTATAAGCCCCCCGAATCCCTTATTTGGATCTGACATAGGCTGTATCTTGTCCATGATTGTGTGTATGTTACTAATCGTAAAATTTACCTTTTCAATTTCACCACCACCAGGTATACATGCCCTTCGAGAGACAGTACGACGATTGCTTCTTGGATAGCCTCCACAACCATCTGCCCGAGCTCCTTTATGGTCCGCCCGAGCAGTTTGGCGGCGGGGCACCGATTGTTTCTTACATCCAGTCACAGGTTCAGAGGAGGATGGATCTCTTCTCGGCTGCTCGGAGGGCATATACTGCTCAAGTGCCGCAAACGCCTCCGCGCCCTTTAGCGCGTGCGACCGCAAGACAAGCAGAAGAGCCCATCATGCAGCGAGACACTGCCCAGATTCTCGCTCGCACCCTTTTCGCCGCCTTGAGTACGCCAGTGCCTACGCAGGAGTATGTGGTGACGCCCACGTTTGACATTGATATGATCCGCACGATCTATACTCCCCGTGTGCCTCTCATGGAGCCCGTGGTAGTGCATCCTACAGCAGAACAGATCGCAGCTGGTACCCAGATAGAGATCGTGGATGCCGACGAGGAGATTTGTACCATCTGCCAGGATCGTATGGCACCAGGGTCCGAGGCAAGAGCCATTCGGGTATGTGATCACAGATTCCACACCGAATGTATTGATACTTGGTTTCAAAGGTCCGTCATCTGCCCCACCTGCCGGCATGACGTGAGGGAGCCTGAATCAGAGCCTTCCGCCATGTAGGTTCCAAACCACCCACTTTTTTCATAAAAAAATGTATAAAGATACACGCTAAATCACTCTACAGGCTGATCTTGGACACGTCAGGAGGCATCTCCTCCATGTTGATCTTGAAGTGCTGCTGGATCTCATCACGCGCGCGTGACTCCTCCTTTGAAATCAAGTTGATCGTCACACCCTTGCGGCCAAATCGGCCCGCGCGACCAATACGATGAATATAGTTCTCCTTCACGGAAGGGAGCTCATAGTTGATAACCAAGCTCACCTGCTGTACGTCAATACCGCGCGCGAGCATATCCGTGCTAATCATCACCCGCACCGCCCCATTGCGGAAATCCTTCATGCGCTTCTTCCTCTCCTCGACATCCATCTCGCCGTGAATGAAGGAAATGGGAAAGCCCTGGGCACTCATCTTCTCCGCCAGCCACTCTGCCCGCTGCCTCTTGTTGCAGTAAATCAGCGCCTGGTTGATATTGAGCTGCTGGTAGATGTCGCACAGCACCTCATACTTCCAGTCCTCGGAATCGAGGGGCACGTAGTACTGCTTGATACCATCCAGAGGCACATTCTCAGGATTCACCAGGATCTTCACAGGATTGTGGAGGAGCTGGCCGGCCACCTCGAGCACATCAGTGTCCATCGTGGCGGAGAAGAGGGCGATCTTCGTCTCAGTAGGAAAGCCCTTCTGCAGAATACACATCACCTGCTCCTTGAAACGGTCCTCCAACATCTGGTCCGCCTCATCAAAGATGAGCACGCGAATGAACTCGCTCGACAGCACATTGCGGTTCATCAGATCATAAATGCGGCCAGGTGTGCCGATGAGGAACTGACATCCCTTCTCAATCGCACGAATATCGTCGCGCAGAGGAGTACCGCCCGTGGCGGAATACACATTCACAGCCATGTGCTGACTGAGGGCCTTCGCGACTCCCTCAATCTGCTGGGCAAGTTCACGGACTGGGACTAACACCAGCACCTGGACGCGTTTCAAAGTTGGGTCCACTCTAGAAAGAGCCCCGATGGTGAAAGTTCCAGTCTTGCCCGTGCCTGATTGTGCCTGGGCAAGAACATCGTGACCCTCCTTGATAGGAACAATCCCCTTTCGCTGGATCTCGGAAGGCTTCTCAAACCCATGGCCATAGATACCGCGCAGGAGATTCTCTGGCAACATCATGTCGTCAAAGGTATCATATATCTTCAAGTCCTCGGTCGCGGAAAGCACAGGGATCATGGGCTCGGTCATTGTATATCTATACATACTCACAGTTCCATAAGCCCCTCAATTTTCGCAACGCGGGTAAAATTAACTCCTATAAAACCATACAGTATAAGTAGAAATGGCTGACTACGAGGACGACGACGACTTCCAGGATGGTGATGAGAGCGTGGTGGAGGAGGACGTCCAGGTTACGGCCACAGAGGATCCCTACGAAATGCTATACAAGTTCCATCCTGAGACCGTGCTCGACTATATGGAAACAGTCGTTCCCGAAGTTCCTTTGAAGGCCGCGCCCCCTATGAATGAGAAGGACAGCAAGCACAGGAGCCCACCCTTCCTCACGGTTTATGAGAGTACCAAGATTCTTGGTGCACGCACAAATCAGTTGGCGGAGGGGGCGATGCCCTTCGTTGCTGTTCCAGAATATGTAACACAACCTCTCGAGATTGCAAAGCTGGAGCTCGCACAGAGGCGGCTCCCTTTCATTATAAAAAGGCCCATGCCTGACGGGACCTTCGAGTATTGGCGTCTGAGTGATCTCATGATTCTTTAGGGGTGACAGGTTTGGGGCTGGGCGGATGCTTGACAGTAACGACTGACTCCGTGTAGCCCCTACGCCCTATCATCTTCTTTTTTATCGCGGACAGCATTATGCGTTTTTCAGCTAGTTGAGATTGGACCGGAAACATCCGCCTCTGATTTTTGGGGAGATTTTGTCGATGTGACAATCTCATGGAAGAGGGGGTTATACTTGGTCATGTCCTCCCAGCTACAGAGCTGATACATGTCGTGGTCAGTGAAATAGTAGAGAAACTTGTGCCCCTCCTTCCCGATGAGGCGATAGCCCGAGTTCTGAAGATGGCCCGCGGCCAGTGTCGTGGACAAGACGACATCGGGGCGATCAGACCAGTTGACAAGCACGAGAGAGGGGCGTATTCCGGCGTCAAGTATTGCCGCGAGAATGGACCTCTCGAGTCCAGGGGCAGCTGCACGCGTATCTATCTTCAGAATATCCAGGCGGGTCACACCATCCTTGATCTTCATAGGGGCACACAGTGCGGTGAGCACTTCCATCACCGGCTTCGTCTTGACAGCTGCGCCAGAAATGTCAATCTGGCCGTTATACCACCAAGGGACCTCGGACTGAATCCGGATATTCTTGGGCAGAACCCACTTCGTATCCACGCCGGCAGAAAAGGCGGACGCCGTATCCTCACGCTTTCGCGCCTTCAGAATCGCGGAGATCTCCTCCCACTGGGACTTTTCGGAGGCATTCAGGGGCACGACATGAAGAGGACATCCGAGTCCCTCGGCAATCTCGAGATCAGCGGCAGCCGTTGTGCTGTTACCTATGCTCATGAATACAGTGCGGATCCCCTTCCCCCCGAAAAAATCAAAAAACCTGTGCAGCATTGGGAAATCATCGCCAATATTCTTCACCGGAAAGGACTCCATTTATTAGCTGCGAGAACTACTGCCTCCAGTGTTTTCCGCAGTTCAGACACGTGATGAAGATAGTCATGGGCTCATCCGCGGAACGGGTCTGCATCTCGTAATATGTACACTCCCTCTTGAAGCACCGAGTACATAGGAACTGGTCCGTGGCCATTGCCTTGTTACCCTCCAACTGCCTCTTCTCGCGAATCTGCTGTTGGTGGAAGCTGTATGTCCAGCGCGTCTCGAAGAGCTGATATGTGTCCATCTCGGAGATTTCCTGGAAAGTGATCTCGCCCGCCTTGTACCGCTCATAGAGCTCCGTGTTCTCCACGTAGGTCTTGGGGTGGAAGTTCGCGGACAAATGCTTCGCGTAGCGCCAATATAACTCTACAAAGGGCTGGTGGTCCCAGGATTTCCCTACATGGCGCTGAACGGCGGAGCGGATTGCGCCGTTATAGATACAGCGCTCGAACTGGTTCATCTCTTCCGCGGTCAAATACTGGTCAAAGAGTTCCGTGATACTTGCGTGGATCTTCTTTCTGGCTGCAGGCAGTGCTGCGGAATCATAGGTATCCGTGAAACTCTCTACCACGAGTTCCTGCTCTACAGGCACGTATAGATAGCTTGCATACACTTGCGCCGCCCCCGCGGCAATGGGTGCTACTGCAGCACGGCGGGACTTCTTCTTTGCGATGGGCACGGGGGCGACTTCCTCTTCGGCCTCTGCTTCTGCCTCAACCTCTTCCTCGACCTCCTCTTCTACCTCTTCTGTCTCCTCCATCTCCTCTTCCTCCTCTTCCTCCTCGGACTCGAGCTCCTCAAATCCCCCAAAAGCGCGAGTATAGAAGGTTTCATAGTCATCCATCTTGAATGGAATAGGGGTGGCCCACGACTTGGAATCCTTCGAGGCCAGCATCACAATGTCGCCGAAGAGAAGAGTCGTGTCATGAGGAGGCGGGAGCTCGTGCTTATTCTCAGTGCCGGCCTTGCCGGTTGTGTAGCCGAATAGGAAGAGAGTGAGCGCCTTGTTCTTGAAGGAGCCGATCAGCTCGGGCGCCTCCTTCTTTTTCAGGAGCGTCTGGATCATACTGAGAGTGATGGTTCCATCGGCCGCTGTAGGAAGCCCGACCTCCTTGACTTCCGCCTTTTGGGTGAGTAAAAGGACTTGTACGGTGGGCGTTTTCTTGGGAGGCATTCTGTATGAATATGTGGGCGCGCTTTAGTTGGTAAATTTTTGGAAAGCCGGTCTAAGCCTTTGCGGCGTACAATACTATAGGAATGTGGACGACGAAATGGACACAAGACACGGCAGCAACTTCTTTTACGTCAAAGATTCGTATCTATGACGCAGGAGAGTATATGGGATTCTTATATGGTGATGTCTGGCGCTGTTGGCGCCTCAGGGGGCGTCAGAGCCTGGATGGCGTCGTCACGGAAGATCTTACTGAGATGCCAGAGGGGTGGGTTCCGTTTCAGGTGTACTCAGAAGAGGAGTATCCTGTGGAGGTGCTACTTGACGAATCTCAAGAGGTGAAGCTCCAGATCCCTGGGTGGCGGATCCATCTAGTTTGCCAGTCGCCCGCTTCAGAAACTCAAGGTCGGCAGAATTCACAACGCCAACGGCAGAAGTCTTATAGCAAGGAAGAAACGAGCAAGACATCTTCTTCAGAGGCTCGCCGACCACCCCACGTATCGCCTTCACCACAGACTCGGCAACAGGCAGGTGGGCCTCGTGCAAGTCCACGGCGGCGAGACCATCCTTCAGGCACTGGAGGATCACGGCATCCTGATCGGAGGCAGACAGGCTCGCCATACAGTAAACCTTCTTCGCAAGGGCAACGGCAACCTCGGTCGTGTGAGTGAGGTCGAGCTTTCCAGCCTCCTTCGCGGCGGTAAACTTGGTGACAATGTCTTCGGAGATGGCTTGTAGGGAGTTCATTCTGCCTCCAACCGGGTTTATAAATCTTTTGTTTTTTCCTCACCACGACCAGATGTTTGATACACTCGGATTGGCCCTCGGATTAGCGATCCTGCTCTTCGCCGTCTATCTTCTAGTCCGAGCATACTACCCCAGCCTATTCTCTCCGAAGCTGGAGAACTTTGTGGTGAGAGCGCCTCCTACGGGCCCTCCCGTGGTTGCGCAGAACAATGTCCCCGTGTCTCCACCTCCCGCCCCTGCCCCTCCTATGAAGGCGGATCCTCCTGAGGAGCCACGCGTGGTTGCCCCTGCAGGACCCAATCCTCCGAACATGAAGGCGCCTAACACTCCCGCCACAATATCTCCGGAAGCAAAGCCCGTCGACCCTTATGATGATAAGAACATGGAGGCGCCTATCGGGGATTCTATGCGACAGCCCGAACTTTCATTCGGACCTGGGGTGGATAACACGGGAATGAATCGTCTTGCCACTTCGGGAGTTGGAAGTGTGAAAGTGGGAGGATCGGAGTCACCCTTCTCTCCTGATTTCGCCCAGAATGGTGGGAGTTTTATGGGGGCCGTATTTGCGAATGATTTGACAAAGGATGATAGGTTTGCGAACTTTTAAGGGGTATGTGCTTTCCAGCCTACATACCTACCTGGGGTATGTGCTTTCCAGCCTACATACCTACCTAAGCACATAACACCATACTATACTAGACATGGAAGCACAAGGACTTTCCGAGGGAAGTCTTCGTAATAGTCACCGTGAGATTCACGCTGTGAGGCGAAAGCGCGCTCCAGCATCATTCCAGCAACTTGCCCGCAAGGTACTGGAGTCATGCTCGCAAGAAACTGTACTACGTCAACGTCTGGATCCCGAAAGAGTGGAGGTCCCTTTGAAGAAGGGGACTTTCTTCGCTCTTCCCAACGAAGGACGCGGTGAACCCGGATTTCTCATTCTTCTTCCAGGCATCCCTGCCATTTATTACCAGTTCCGCAGAAGGGGAGGGACCGTTGTTCCTGACGCCAGTATTCTGCGCCTCCGTATTTCAACGGCAGTCCAAGAGGGTGGTGGGACGGTCCTAGTAGCGAATATGGATGATGTGATGCACACACTGCGTTTGGAGGATGTCTGGATGTGGAGGGGTGAGGGGCTCATGGGGACACAGACATTTACACAGCGGCGCGAGAAGCTGAAGGAGTTCGTACAGCATCATTGGGTCCCGGATGCGCGTCTTCTTGGAGGGATCTATGTGAGTGTGGCGCAACCAATCTCTATGGAGCAGTTCGCGGCCAGAAAGGATTGGACTGGCGTACAGAGTGTAGAATTCATACCGGATCTGCCTGCCCGTAGGAGGATGGTATTGTATTTGGAGAGAGGTCTGAAGGCGGCAGAGGCACATGCGGGGCTCAAGCAGAATCGTGTTGTCGAGACAACTGCTATTGTTAGCTCGAAGCCTTCCAATCCATCCAGTCGCGTAACAACGGCCCGAGCCGTACCCGTTGACAAGATGCCCGACGTCTATGATCTCTTCGCCGAAGATGGAACCCCTGTAGGGCGTGCGTCTGTTCAGCAGTTCAGGCTCAGCCAACTCTTGCGTTCAGTGAAGGATTTATGGGTAACGGTGGAATGGAGGGCCGAGTTCGAGGGATATGAAATCACGGGGCAAGTCTAAAATCTCAAACATAAAGTAGAGAGGATAATGGCCCGCAAAAGTCTATTAGGGCGGATGATGAATAAGGGAAGGAAGTTTTTGAAAAAGGCCTTCACGATGAAGCGCGGAGGAGGTCTCGGTCAGACTTACAGTTTCGGCCAGAATATCTTGCCCGGTGCTCCTATTGGAAATGCACAGGTCGTGGTACCCCAGTCATCCTGTATGGCAACCCAGCGCTTTGGCGAGATTTCCTATCCCACCACGGGCCTTGGTCTCCCCGGTATGAGTGGTGGGTCGCGGCAGCGTAATAGGTTTGGGCGCTACCGCAGTTCTCGCAGACGCAATAATACTGGAAAGTTCAAGGGTTCTCGTAGGCGCAACCGCTTCGGACGCTACCGCAGTTCTCGTAAGCGGAATGAGCGCGGACGTTTCAGTGAGAGGCAAGCAGGTGGTCGCTACTCCTTTGATCTGACGTCCCCTGTTCCTGGTGCAGCTGCTCCTTGGGCAGGCGGCATTCCTCCTGTGATGAAGATTCCCTGTGAGGCGGCCTATTCCAATCCTCTGAACCCCGTTCAAATGGGCGGAGTCGGTGGCGTGGACAGTGCCTTCTACGCTGCTCCCACGGCAGGATACACGAATGTGCCTAGCACCTGGGTTGGTAGCACGGGAGCACCATCTATGCTGCAGAATCCCTATGATGCTCGTACGACACCCCCTGTCTGCTTCAAGACTGGAGGCGGCAAGCGGAGCACTAAGCGCCGGTAAATACGTTTAGTAAACATTTCTAAAAACATCCTATGGGTTTAGAAATGAATACATCGCAGCCTGTCCTAACAAAAGAAGCCATGAATCGGTTCAAGGAGGCCAAGAACAAACAACTCGGCGGAGCCAGAGCTGCACCCAGTCTACTCGGACCTACCCCAGGTGGTACGCCTCCTGGACCCAACGGCCAATGGAGTGGCGGCGCTTTCCCGATTTACGGACCAAAGTCATATCTAAATGGCGCGTCATACACATCCTAAAAGGTTTTGACAGTAATAGTAGATATGAGTGGTGGATTCTTACAACTTACGACAGAACAAATGAATGAACTAACGTTGGATCAACTAAAGGTCTATTATGGACAGGTTTCTCAAATAATAGATGAACAAACCTCTACCATCAATGCAGATACCGTTATTCAGTCGCAATATCAGTATCTCATTCTACAATCTGAGAGTACTATTAATAGTATTGCATCCCAGCAGATTTTTAATAGTAATGCGATTGCAGCATCGGTAATGGCTAGTAATGAAGCCGTCAGCTTTAACTCGACTAATATGGGCCTTATGATGTCATATAACTCGAGTATAGCTGCAGAAACTGACAAGATATTCATGTTGAGCGTGCAGGTCTCCTCTTTAACGCTCGAGTCAGAGAATCTCAACTCCACGCTTGCGTCACAAGATAAAATATTCACGAGTTCCGCCATAGGATATTCCACGCTGTATCTCGATTTCACAACCAAGGATGCATTATATCAGCAATCACTGGCCGATATATCTACAACAAGTTCCTATCTTGTTTCCTCGATGATTGCTGAGGATACTTCAAAGAGAGTTCTAGATTTGGCGATGAATGCATATAACGCCTCGAGTCAAGATCTGAGCACCCTTATTACGCAGGGGGCAGAGATACATTCTACTGTAATACAATATCGCATCGACGAGGTAGCCGCAATACAAAATGTCACAAGTACAACTAACGGGCTCATTGTTCTCAATAGCCTGTATAGCACAGCCATACTTAACCAGCAATATGCGCAGAGCCTTTCTACCCAGTCTGCTCAGATGTCAAGTTTCAACTCTGCTACCACAAACTACAATATTCTGAAGTCTGGCTCAGATCAAGCGGCGAAAAATATGGCGCAGATATCTCTCAGCACAATCACTGGTTCGAAGGCGATTACAGATGCTCTGGTAAGTACTCTAAAATCACAGACAGGCAGTGCGGTGACTGATTCATACAATATCAATGTTCTCGCCGCACAGGCCAATGTTGATGCTGAAACTCAAAATGTCAGCACCTATACCGGTAAATATAACGAGGATATCTCAAGTATGAAGTATTATTCATCTCTATACGAAGAGGCTACTCGTAATGTGAATAGCAGTATAGCTGCCTATACTATCTATGATGGCTATTATACATCGAGTATTGCAGGTTCGAACGCCCTCATGCAACTGGCGAAAATCGACGATTCAACGTTTACTGTCCAAGTTGCCCAACTCGCGGGATTGTCGTACACGGTAAGTAGTCTGTACATCAACTACTCGTCGTTCATTAGCACATACACTGGCTTGGTGGCATATTCCACAATCTTGGCTGATTTCATTCAGCAGTCTACGCTTGCTCTTAGTACATATTCAAGCTTCTATGATAGTGCGAGTGCGGAGATCGTGTCACTCAATGTTCAATCGAATGATGTAAATAAGCAGCTGACATCAACCCAGATAAATATAGACACGTATTCAAGCATTATTGAACAACAAACGGCGAATATGATTGTGTATGCAGCAATGATGGCCTCAAATGCTCTACAGGAGGATTATGGGGCATTTAAATATAAAGAAACTCTCGGACGAGAGGCACATATGAATGCACAAATCGCATATAACCAAGCGGTACTTGCACAGATCCAAGCAAACTCAACAAACGGTATAAGTAGCGCGACCAACCTCAATACGACCACCATTAGCGTGGCGTATACGACATTAAATAGAACGACTGACTATGTTAATACTTTCTCGAATGCATATAGCTTTTACGATGTACAAGTATTTAATCAAAAGAATCAGATAAGTACTGCCGTGGGTCATAGTAATACGTATACGACACTTCTGTCAACACAGATGGCATCTAAGCTCAATCCTTCCAACCAGACGCTTCTTACGATCTATTTATCGACGCAGGACATTTATAACAAGGAAATCGCTTCTATTGCACGTAATGAAAGCACTATCGCCATTGCATACCAGGATATAAACAGTATCAAAGCTGCGAACTATGCAACATATGATATGATCTTCACTGCAAGTGAGATCGCCGCACATACATCGACGATAAGTTCATTCATAATACAGGGCTTTAACAATGCACTTACGCTTTCTGGACATTAAATATATTTCCGTATTAGAATGGGGAATACCCGACGTAGGGTAAAGAATGGGAGAAATAAAACCCATAAAAAAGAATACTACAAACTGGAACAATGGAATAATAAATTTCACGGATTTCCCTTTAACCGGATATTTGATCAAGACAACAACGATATGAAGGTGGCGGTAGTATCGGCCCCTCTCTACAAGGGGAAGGAACGCGAAAAGCTGGATAAGATAATAAGTGACGGCTATGACGTGATTGGTCTATCATCCTATGGGTATTATCCAATATTCAACAAAGATGATGCGGCACATGATTCTCGTGCGGATGAAATGAAGGATCCGAAAATGCAGGAAATCATTGGACGCATGAAGGGGTGGCTTCATTGTGCCAGGAATCCCGATTTTCTCCCAGGCATGCCGAAACTCCTCTTCAGTGAATCAGATGTACCCTTCATGGCACACGTGAAGCCGAAAAATCTGGCGAAAAAGTGGGATGTCATATATAACGCTGGTTCAAAAGATGTTTTCCATAAATATCACAAGAACTGGGCGTTGGCTAAAAAGTGCTTCAAAAAGATGCTCGAGGCCGGTTACAAGATTTTGATAGTGGGGCGCAAAAAGATGGATAAGGGGTCGGAACATCCGAATATAACTCTCATGGCATCGGTAGAATATTATAGCTTCTTGGATCTTGTGGAGCAGTCGAAAGTCCTCTTTGTTCCAGGGATCTCAGACGCGTCCCCGCGTGTGATAACGGAAAGTATTATCAAGGGTACACCGGTCCTCGTCAATAAGGACATCTTTGGAGGATGGAAATATGTAAATGAGCATACGGGTGCTCTTTTCACAGATGAAAATGATGTAATACCGAAACTGAATCACATCATTCAGCGATTAGACACGGGAGCATACAATACACGCAAATGGTTTGAAGATAACTATTTCGTCGATGGAGTTCCAAAGGCCGGTATCCATCTGAAGGAGTTCATCACGAAGCATGTGAGGCCTAATCCATGATGAGGCATGCTGTTTCCTCTACAGCTTCCGCCTTCTTCTTCGACGGCATTGCCTTCCCCGAGTCGGCACCCATCTTCCACCGCTCAATCTTATAGGCGCACTTCTCGTAATATTCGCGCCGCTTACGCCATTGTGACTGATACATGTTATGATCGTCCACAATGTCCACAATCACGGGGGCCACATGCCGTTGCTCGGGTCTTATACGTAGAATGCGCCCTGTGCTCTGCTCGACGGCCTTCCTCGGGCTGGCAAGAATGACCGCGTTCAGTGTCTTGATATTCATGGCCTCGCTCGCCATTGCATAGGTGCCGAGCAGAATACGCGCCGTATTGGCGCCCTCCTCCCTATGGGCCTCTTTCATTCCTCCAATGTAATAGGCGAGCGTCAGTGCCGGATCGGCCTCCTTCACGAGTTCCTCCAGACGATTTAGGAGACCAATCCGCTCCGAAAGAACAAGTATGCGCCGTGCAGGCTCCTCCGCCAGTTTCCTGATCCAGCGAACAATCTCCTTACTTCGGGCCTCGCAGCCGATGACGTTTCCGAGAAGTTGCGCCATCACTGGCTCTCCCTTCCAGTTCGTCGGCACCGTATTGTAAGTGACATCATCCGTCTCAATGACCACGGATTTCACTTCCACGGTTGGGTCCGGCTCGCGCGTCTTTTCCCAATAGACGGGTTCGCCGAGAAACCATGTGAAGACCTTTGTCAGTCCGTCCTCGCGAGTAGGAGTCGCCGAGAGTCCGAGCATCTTCTGGGTCTGGATGCGCTGTAGGGTCTTGGAGAAGTGTTGTGCGCCGAGATGATGACATTCGTCAAAGATGGTGAAGCCGTAGGAGTGGAACAGGGACTCGGGAATGTCCTGGCCACAGATGGTCTGGATCATACAAATCGTGGCGTCATATTCGGGACCGGTTTCACGTCGGGGGCCCTGGACGATGCCGATCCGAATCCCAGGAAGAAGGGCCTCCATTTCGCCCTTCCACTGATTCATCAGGAACTCCTTGTCCACGACAACCAGGAAGCGCTTGCGAATGCGGGCCGCAATGCCGAGAGCCATGAAAGTCTTTCCCTTCCCACAGGGGACACAGATGAGCCCGTTGGCCCCGGCGTTCATGAAGGAGTCCATAATGGCCACCTGGTAATCGTAGGGCTTTCCTCCGAAGACCACCTCGGCACGCAGATCTGTACCCGCCGGCACGACAGTTTCGGCCTCGCCGTAAGTCTTCTGACCCCAGGCCCTCGGAACATACCAGCGCGTGGGCGATTCCCTATAGAGCTTAAAAGTGGCCGCGGCGAGAATGGCCTTCGTGGCGAACTTGGCATTCATGGCCGGTACCACCGTGAGCTCCTCCTGCATGAGCCGCGTGGCATCAGCCGTGAGCTGTGATTTCAGGATTGAATACCCTTTTGTTGTTAAGATTCTCGCAGCCATACTGGACCGAGTCGCGCAAAATACCTATCAAATTTATGAATGCCAAGTAGAATGTCATCAAGGATAGTTGCATTAACGGCTGCATGTGCAGTATTCTTGTTGGCACCCTATATACCCCATTCTCTGCTGCGGCTCGCCGTCGGTAACAAGATCGGCTCCTTCGTCCTCATCGCTCTTGTTATCTACGTCTTGACGAAGGACAGTGTCCTCGGACTCGCCTCCTTTCTCGCCGTTGCTGCCCTCTTCTTGGAGCAGCGCAGACGCACAGTCGAGGTTGTAAAGAAGGCACAGGATCCCAAGAGCCAACCCCAGTTCCCTGTGGAGCAGCTCACGGTCCCTGCGCCTAATATCGTGCCTGGGGAAGTTCATCCTCCACGAAAGGATGCCGAAGTGGAGGACTATTCTTTCGAGCCCTCCGAGGAGACTGGGACGGACAAGTATGACGGTGTGAGCGAAAGTTTTGACGAGAAACAACCTTTGGATACGGTTCCACCGCAACCAAACGAGGTCTCTCAAATGCTACAGGCAAAGGGTCTCGCAAATATCAATTAATCATTGTGCCGACGATGAATCCGATAAATGCGGCGACTAGGATGATGACACCATAGGTTGGCACGGATGTTAGCCAGGAAACAGTATCTTGCTGGGGACCTTCACCGATAAACATCATCGCTGCAAATTGTATAATAATCCAAAAGAGGACGATAGAGAGGACAATCCCTATCGCCGTCCCCATATACTTTTCGAGACGTCCTGGATTCATAGAGGGAGTCACGTGATTAGCTTTCAGAAGTGCATTACGCTTAGTAAGTACGTCTGTAAGTACCTCTCCCGTGCTGAGATCGACATTTATTTTTCCATCTACGACTGCTGCATCAGGATCAATAGCAACGCACTGATAGGCGTCGGTATTATCTTGACGAACATCTTCAGCCAGAGTCGGATTCTCCTTTATGAAGGCTGTATAGTTCAATAGCTGATTCGTTGTAAGCACGGAGCTGTTAAACTCCGCATCGCTTCGTATTGCACGGCGTATATTTGTGAGACGACTTATATAGGGTGGGGAGAACTGTGCGAAGCTCCCTGTGCGACCTGTTATGCCCATTATAGTAGTCATCAGTGTGGGAGATACCTGTATTCCGTCTGTGCTTACGAAGATTTTGGATGTCTGTGTATTGGCCAGTTTACTGTATCCTGCAAGACAGGTCTCGTAATAGGCGAAGTTGGCCCGCGCATTTGTAGGGAAACAGGATTTGATTGAAAAGGGTCCGTTTGCATTCGGATTTGAGAGACCCTGTAGATAGTTGGGAGTAGCAGCTGAGCTGCGGAGAACTGGGATAATGAAAGTCAAATATGCATTCGTGTTGCTAGTATCTCCGCTGGTGAAAGTGATTGCAATGTCTTCAGTATTCATGGCCTGAGCTGAGGTGGGGAGAATCCAGGCTTTATGAGATGCCTGAATAATCTGTACTGCTGAGATGGTATAGCTCTTGTTCATGAAGCGGAGAGTTGTAAGATTGCTGTTTCCCGCTGCTACCTCATCTGTTATGGCATTCTGTTGGGGGCTGATGAACATGGGTGGGGTGGACCGTGATGCCCATTGAAAATCAATGATAACTGGCTCATTGACCCCTTCGTACATCAAATCCGTGGCAGTAATGGCCAGTTGCAGCGGAAATGATGTATTCGCTCCTGTCGGACATGTGGTACTCATGTCAACTCTATCGTCTTATCGCATTTTTATGTCTTAGAGAATACCTGGGACGTAGGTGGGACCGTCGAAGCGATAGATGGTAGCGGTTCCCTTCTGGCCTGTAGCGGCAATGGTCACGACGTCACTATTCGAGAGCTCTTCGCAGCCAATGTCGTCCTGGCAGTCACGGCGATTGTAGTTGATAGGGAGCTGGACAGGATTGTAGGTGTCGGTCCGGGTATAGTACTGGAATCTGTCGGATCTGGAGGCGGTGCGACGACCGTATAGGGGGAGTAGCTGTCCGTCATCCGTTTTAATGATGCCCATAGATTGATAGGTCTCGGGGATGCCTCGTGTAGGGACACGAGGGAGTTTTCCGTAGATTTCTGCGGAGCTTGGGAGATCTGGTTTAGTGATCCAGTGTCGTTCGGGTTTAGGGGCGAGGTCGTATTTGTCATCTTGGGCGGTGGCGATCTGGATAGAGAGGGGCTGGGTTCGGTCTATGGTTTTGGTGGCCACTGCGTCACTAGGCACTACAATCAAGCCACTATAGAATAAGAACGCAACCCCTATAACTAGGAGGATTCCTATGACAAATGTCGGCGTCATACAAAAGACTCCTGGGGGGCATTTTGATCCGTAAAACCTGCCACGCATTCTAGTTTAACTGGGGATATCAAACCTGGTAGTGCTTAGTATAAGCGGGACCATGTTTGTTAGTAAAGTTCTTTAGAAGGCGCGACCGGCTCCTGCTGCAACACCATCCAAGTTAGCACTGTCCTCTGCATACAGATCAGTACCCTTCTGTGCGAGGCTCACTTCCTCGGCAAGATGATCCTGCCCCGTGTGGAGATAGGGGTTCGTCTTGGGGTCGAGACGCACGGACTCCTTGGGTGCGGGCATCGTTTCCTCGGAGGGAGGATAGATCAGCACTCGCGCCTTTGCAGAGGCAGGAATACTGGCCCCAGGAAGGCCATCCGTGGGCATTGCCTGTAGGGGGCTATTGTCTAGAATATCGGCAGACTCGAGAACGCCAGTGATGTGTTCGACCTTGGGCGCAAGAGGCGCCTTACCCTTCACCGTCTCAATCCGGGTATGCACATTCACAGGGTCCCTTGCCTGGAATCCCTCTACATGGCCAGATCCTGTTGCAGGAGCAGTCACAACTGTCACAGCGCGCGTGAAATCCTTCAAGATAATCACGATCAGCAGAACACCCAGGAAAATGTATTTACTCTTTGTCACGGCATAGAGGATCGCCCCAGCACCAATCCCCATCAGCGCCACGTTCAGAGAAACAGTGTACAAGCTGTAGGCGGCAGCAAGAACTATTGCGATAGGCATTAACTTATCAATCGTACTCATTCCTCCTTTCTCTATACCGATATTGCTATTTTTCATACCCCTTCGGGGCACTTATAGACTCAGCAGTGGGACAATGACCTTTTGTAGAATCCAAAAGGAAACACCAGCTGCTAGCGACTTGATAAGGAGTCCCACCATGGTCAACTCGCCCGTAGACTTCACCGACCAAGGGAGATAGTGGGCGAAAAGGAAGTTGACGACGGGAAGACTGAAGACGAAGACGAGGATACTCACGAAGGAGGCAATGCGGACCTCATCGAGGCTGCGGGCAAGCCAGGAGCGTTTGGGAGCAGGAGCAGGAGCAGCGCGGGGCTGCTGCCCCTGGTATGCGGCGCCCCATTGGCCCTGCCCAGCCGCCACGGGCCCAGTATTCATCATCTGCGCGAAATCGGCCGGAGTCGGTTGACTGTTTCCGATCATATGGGCCATCGCAGGGCCGGCATCCATTTGACGAGGCGCAATCGTGTTGGGATTAGGGGCCTGAATGACCCCCTGGTTGAATCCGCCAACCGCCGGAGGTGGTTGAACGGGGGGATTCGTGGGGCCTGCACCACCATTCATCTCATTCAGGATATTTTGGACGAAATCTCCGTCCCCCTGTGCCGGGGCAGTATCAAGCTCAGACAGGAGGGTACTCATGTGGTTATTCTGAAGAATCGCAGTAAAATGGTTCTACCGCGTAAAACGCTCAAAGGGTTCGATCACACCCCTATCAGGGCAAGCAATCGGTTTCGCCTGGAACTGAAAACACTCGGATCCGAGCTGATATGTCGATTTCGTGACTTCATCATATGGGGGTGCCTTCTGAATACGACACTCAGCCGATGTACAGACGGGCTTCAGGACGGCCATACAGCCGAGGCCTAATACGAAACTGAAGATGTTACTAAATGCCTCTGTTTGAAGAAAGGCGAACATCTCTTTCTAGTGTTGGCCCTCGAAATAAGCGGAAAAATCGGCACCATTTAAGATCTCACGTGATGAAATCTTAAAATAGGGTATTTCCTTGACGAGCGCCATATTTTGTTGGATCTTTTCGACGACTGAACATTTTTCTTCCCATTTACATAAATCGGCATGGATCTTGTACATACTGTCCTCGGCCCTTTTCAGTATCATATTCGGTTTATATCTACGGAGTACCATAAGAATACATGCGTGCATCGTGAGATATGTACGCCAATGATAGTTATCTAGAGTATCGTCGGGTTTCGGGTAGATTTGTTCCGCATCCATATGGTTGAATACTTCTTTCTTATAGTGCTTGAACCCGATATCGATTGCATGTTCGAACTCGCGCTTCCATTCTGTAATGAGTTTGCTATGCATGGGGGCCATGATGAACCAGTTTTCAATATATGCTTCTGGTCCCTTCCCCTTTGCCATATGCTCGCAGTAGAATGCGGCCATTTCGGCTTTGGTGGCGACAGATTCCTTATAGAGGTCTTCAAGCGCGTCGGCCTTATTCACAAAGATGGCTGCATCCATCCAACAGCCGCCGTGTTTCTCTAGGACGGCGAGACGAATCCAATCTGCTTGGTGTGGGGTCGCAAGGGAGCCGAACTTCTTTGGAAAGGTTGATAGATCTATAAACTCGTGCAGATTATCCTTGTTTAGGATTCGGTGTTCCCAGCCGGTCAAGATACTCTTTCGGCGGTCAAAGAATCGCATCATCGCGGGGGGGATATTTGGATTGTCCCAATAACCCCAAATGATCTTGGCGATATGATAGGATCCTCCGCGCTGTTTACGGGTTTTAGCGGCCTTACGTGCCTTACGTCTTTTAATACTACGTTTTCTGGCTCTTGCCCTCATTTATTTACCAGAAGATATTATGTAAAATAGGGGACAAAATCAAAATCCTTAACATCTACACTTGATATTTTTATGAAAGGTATCTTCTTGGCAGCCGTAGGATTAGTCGTTATAGACTTTGCGGTACAGTGTGGAACCCAGTGACAATCATTTGTAACCTTGTACATTGTATCTTCGGCACGCTTCAAAAGCATTTTCGGTTTATAGTCTCTGAGCACCATCAGAATACATACATGCATCGTTAGATACGTTGTACCATTGTAGATATAGTTGACATCCATTATCTTGGAAACGTGCTCCTTATATTGGTCAAAGCCCATGCTAATGGCATGTTCAAACTCGCGTTTCCAGCGTTTAATGAGTTCACTATTGGGTGGTGCCATAATGAACCAGTTCTCGATATAGCCCTCAGGTCCATGACCCATCGAGTATTTTTCCGAATAAAAGGCGGTCATCTCCACCTTTTGACGGACTGACTCGTCATATAAGTCTTCTATGGCCTTGGGATCATTCAATATGATTGTCGTATCCATCCAGCATCCTCCGTATTTTTCTATGACGGCGAGGCGAATCCAATCCGCCTTGTGCTGCATGGAAAGTTCTTCAAATCTGGAGGGAGGTGGTCCGACTGGTAGATTCGTGTCGTTGAGTATTCGGTGTTCCCATCCCTTTAGCCGTTCCTTCCTGTCGAAAAACATCTTGATCTCGGGTGGGATCACGACAGTATTCCAGTATCCCCAAATAATCTTTGGGATGTGGTAGGTGCCGCCGCGCTGTTTACGGGTTCGCCTGGGTTTTCTAGCTTTTCTTGTTCCTCTTCTTTTGGCCTTCGCCCTCATTTATTTATCTAAAGATATTATAAGATGTTGAAGCACATACGCCTCATACCATTTATAGGGGGTATTGCGGTGGGTGTGCTTATGTTATTATACTACAAGGCATCTGACATTGTAGTCTATGAGTATCCACATCCACAGAACGTAACCGATCGTGTGTATAAGGATAAAAATGGTGTCTGTTACACTTACACCTCTAAAAATGTCGAATGTGATGAAAACGAGGCCACTCTGCGGCAGTATCCTATACAGGGTTAGACGCCTATCGTTTAAAAGCACTGCGTCGCGCCTGAATAATCGCACCCACTTTCGCCTTTGCCTGCTCCTCTTCAGTAATCACCCCTTTCGCATCCGCGTTAACCGGAGCTTCTGCCAACTCTCCTTCGCGCATCTGGGTTCGCACAGTCTCCTGGGCCAATCCTACAGCATTCTCGCCCTTCCATTTCGTCGGATCAAGAACTCCACTATCCTTTTCTGCTAGACCAATGCTGGATGGTCCCTCCCGAACGTCTGCATAGACCAGCGTATCAGTCCCCGTAGTTAGAAGACGCATCTTTAGAGCCTCCGTCTGTTGATAGATTTCCGTGTAAATCTTCAGCCAGAGTCCCTTTGCATTCGCAGGATGCGCCTTCACTTTCACTGTCATAAGGCGAATCATACGCGCTGAACGTGTTTTCAAAAGTGAAGCCGCCAGTTCGTTCATTCCGAGCTCTCTTGCTCGCTCGACTTCATATGCCTGTAGAGCCATGCAATACTTCGTGTCGCCCATAGTGAAATCAACCGGCCACATGGGGCTGAGGAATCCATTCACATCTGCATCCTTGTCGAAGAATATCCGCGCTCGCCGGCCATCCTTCAGAGTTTGTCTATAGAGCAACTCGTTGGGCTGTTCGGCATCTCCCCCTCCACCAGAAAGCTCGGCGGCAACATTCTGCTCTACAATATACTTTCCCTGATCATGTTCCGGCTTGAAATCATAGAAACAGAGGCGCATGAGTTCCTGGTCGAAAGGGTCGTTCATTTTATACATCCTCCTCGTTTCATACGGATTGTTCAAGATTACTTCTCTTGTCACAGGATTCTCAATAGGGACTATATCACGAATCGCTGACCGGATACTACATCTACGAGCATCGAGCTCCGCTACGCGTTTATTTGCGGCCAGGACTTCACGTGTTTCGCCCGTGTTGTAATAATCCTCCCAAGCATCTCTAAGGATGCGTCTTTCTTTGTCGTATTCTTCCTCTAGGACGGCCATTGTATCGAGGCGGAACTCCTCTAGCGCTTCGCGATCGGCAGGCTCCAAGGGGAGGAATCGTTTCAGCTGGATTGTCCCTGCGGGATCCTTTATTTCGAGGTCACCGTCTGGTGTGAAGGTATACCTTTCGAGACCACCTTTCTTTGATCTTTTCCGGAAAAATGCTTTTATACTATCGTGTACGGCTGGCTCGTAGGGATCCTGTGGGGGCTCAATAGGCTGCTTTTCCGCTTGTTGCGGTGGCTCTTGGCCTGGCTGTTCCGCGGGAACTTGTGTTACAACTCTTTCTGCCATCTGGTCAATGGAAGGAAATACCTCCAGCAAATCTACCGACATTCAGTACGCGCTCCGTATAACTTTCGGAATCGTCCATGGAGTTATAATAACTCTCTTCAGTTTCGGCATCGCCCTCTTTGTTCCTTGCGGCTTCGCCCTCTTTGGTTGTATACTAACCCCTCTTCTCAGCCTCACCCTCACAATATTCTGCAACGGATGTATCGAATACGTGTCGCAATCATCTTTGAATGTGACACGAATCCTTAAAACAGCGTGGATACCTCCGCTCGGAGTCTTCTGTGCAAATATCATCCTTCTGCCTCTCGAGGTCATGCCGGCTCTTGGATTTACGGGGCCAATGCACGGGCTCATTGCGACATCTATTTTAGTAAGCTTCATACTTACAACTCTCCTACAAGTCTATGCAGCGAGAGATGTTCAAGACATTTACTCCATATCATCAGGAAGTTCCGTCCCCACATAGACATAACGGGGAGCCCCCCTCTTGCGGGAGGCGTTCGAGTTCAGCTTATAGTAACCGGGCTTTACAGGACTCGATGCTTCTGCGGAGCTAGATCCTGGGCTTGTGGACCCTGAGGGAACATTTACAGGGAGCGGTTCGACCCCATCATCATCTGAGAGCCTTGAGGCCGCCACAGTTGCCAGAAGTGCAACAGAATGGCCGAAGAAGGCCCTACCGATCGCATAACTGAAGACGGCCCATGCAATACAGAACATCCAAAAGGGAAACACAGTGGTTCCCTCATACCCCACGCCAAACTCCTTCCACCGTCCATCTTTATAGAACATGAACTGCGGGCGGAAAAACAGCACCAAGGCTACACCAAAAAGGTATAGCAACATGCTGAAAAGAAGTGCCCTCATCTCTGTCTCTGGGGTCGGTTCTTTATTTCAAGGTTGTGCCGAACTAAAATATCCTCTCGAAGAGGATATTTTATTATGGCCTACAACCGACTGGGTTGTGCCGAAGCTTTTTACATGTTATCCGAGGTATCCTGATAATCATCATAGCCGGCCTCTGCCCCCTCGCCCCCACCTCCGAAATAGTCCTCCAGCATCGTACCAGCCTGTGCCGCTGCATCAGGGTCCAACCCGTAGTTCCCCAGATTCATTTGCTCCCGCTGTTCCCGCTCCCTATCAGCCTGTTCCTCGCTCAACATGTAGACGCCCTTTGTCCCACCCACCGCCCATGTACCGAGCCCAAGGCGCTTCATCATCATATCAGCCTTTTTCTGTTCCGGTGTCATCTTGTTCTGGCGTGTCGTGAAGATATCCTTCTCCGCCGCGGTACGAAGAGCAATCTTATCGCGGATCTGGTCATCCGTATAGTTGAGCCCCTCAGCCTGCAGACGACTAATACATATCTCCAGAATCTTCTGGGGCACCCGTGCTGTAATCTCTACTGCTCCTCCTGTTGCCGTCACACCATCAGGAATCACGTTAGGATTCACTAACTCGCCTAACACTCCAATCACGAGAGAACTAACAAGATACATGGTTCCCTGGACCCCTCCAGGAATCAACTTGGGCCGCACTTCCCCCTGGATCATGTTCAGCAGCGCCGACAACTGCATCTGGGCCTGCCGCAACTTTATCTCCGTATATCCCTTCACGTCCTTTTTGATCTTGTTCAGGTATTCCAAGTGCTGATGCAGGGCCTTTTCTGCCGTTTCCGTAATATCTGGAGGAAGATCATAGGATCTCTGAATCTTGAAGGACGTTGGCTCGAATTTGAGCAATAGCCGTTGAAAGGGCACCAGGAAATATGCTCGCACAGACTCTACGATCTGTGTTGGCGACTGCTTGAAGAGATTCTCCAGTGATTCCGTGAGTGGGAATCCAATGCGCTTCCCCAGTCCTCCCAAGATTATCTCCTTATTCTCAAAAAGAGGTGCATACACAGTGGCGATATCCATCTCCTGAGCGCCAGGAGGCATCGTCGCTGCACGTGCAATCACCTCGCCAATAAGTCTACGACATCCTTCAAAGGGTTCTGGCTCTATCCTGGCAATCCGCGTAAGAAGTGCCGTCCCGTTTTCGGGCTTCTGGATTGCCGGCACCTCCACGCGGAATCGCTTATGGGCCGCATCCAGTACATTCTCGAATGTCCCTCTGTTAATAACCACCTTCTGGGATTCGAGGGCCGACTTTCCCTTCGTAATGATCGCGTCCATATCGGCCCTCCATTCCTTATAGAGATCGTTCGTCAGGGGAGGACCCGCCAAGGGGATATAGGGATTCTCAGGAAAGACAAAGGCACAGTGGGGACAGTTGTTCGTGAACTCGGGCTCGTGAGGCAGACCCTTTCGTGGTCCGTCATAACAGACCCGCAAAAAGACGCGATAGAAGAGATCCTCGGGAGGATCCGCCAGAAGACGAGCAGGTCGCCTGGGCGTGAAACGGAGTGTGACCTGGGAAGCCGCCTGTCCTCTCGGCGCCGCCTTTGCAGGAAGAACGGGAAGTGTGGCCTCCTTTTCACCCCAGAAATGCCGCGGGTCCCCCACGGGTCGATAGCAACAGGAAGTCTCTGAAAAGGGTGATCCGCGGATGAAGTTTCCGTTCTCGCGGGCAATCCTGTGACCAGTCTGGATCCAGGCGCGCACCAACTCCTGGGGCCCTGCCGCCTCAGGAACAACAATCGCCTGTGAGGCCTCCTCTTTCGTGACGAAATAAGGAGTGGGGCGAAATCCCGCCGGCACTTTCTCAGGTATCCCCTCTCCCATGGTCGTCTTTCCATAGACCTTTTCATTATAGGCCTGCTTCACGGAAACGAGCCGCTGCACGTTTGCCGTCTTCATTGCGTCGCCGATTAACTTTACAACAAAGTCCCCACGCTTATCTGCCGGCATCTTATTGAAATCGGCAAGTTCCGCAGACTTCAACGTCGCCAGCGCGCAGATAACATAGTTCACTCCCGTCTTGTCATCTGCCTTCCCCATAGGAATCCCAGTGAATCCCGCCACGCATCCAGGAATCTTGTAGCGGATGACGTAATCAGGGACATGGCTCTGAATCTCTATAAGGCTGTGCGCTACCAAGGAAGACGCCAGAAGACGATGGATAAAGATATCATAATCGATCGCCTTCTCCTTCTTCGCCTTGTAGATCTTGGCGTACTCTTCGCGGGAAGGCTGTCGCTGGATGTCCGAATCGACGCGCTCGACAATGTGCTTATAGGCATCCATGCCAGGATAGATACCGAGGGCGTCAAAGAGTTGGCGGGCATTCGTATAGATCAGAGTCTGCATGTCGGTGGCGAATTTCAGCTCCTCATTCCCCGTTCCGAGAACCTGATTCAGTTCGTCCTCCGCGATCCCTGCAGCATCCACGAGGGCCGCGCGATTCGCCATCGGCCGACCATTATCGTCGAACTCCATAGACGCGTCGAACTCCATCTCGGAAATGAACTGACCGCAGTTCTTACAGACGAAGCGGCCCTGGAAGACTCCGCCGCTGTATTTCAGAAGAAGCTCCTTGTGGAGAGTATCCTTCTCGCGAGGGTGGAGATATTCCTGTATCTGTAGGAACTCGTGGTAGCAGAGGAGATTGTGTGGGTGCTTATGAGGGGCCGCGGAACAGGTGATCCAATCGCCCTTTGTGGGTCCGCGGAAACGGGCCAGAAGACGCGAGATGAGCTGGATGCGCTCGTCGTCGTTTTTCACCATGCGAATGATATCGAGGCTTTCCGCGTGGGGGCAGACGATAGGCTGGGGGATCTCACCGATGTTCGCCTTCTTTTCCGCCTTTAGGAGGGCCTGGCGAAGGGCCTCCAGGAACTGGTTACGCACACAGCGATTGCGTTCACGTGCGAGAGGTCCAGGAACGCCGGCCATAACAGCGAGAAGAAGATCGGACAACTTGTTCATGATCCCAGCCATGAGCGCAAGATCGTTTTCCTTATAGGCGGGTATGCGATTACGTATTTCCTCGATACGTGTATTGATGAGAGGCTCCGATTGCAGCGTGATGAGGAGTTCCTCGAGCGCCTCGCCCTGTAGGAAGGTGAAGTTCTCCAGACGAAGTTCCGCGACCTCCTTCACGGAATCGGCACGCTCCGTTATAATGTGCTGCTTGATGATGGCACGGATCTGGTTAATCTTTGCCACGAGAACATCCTGTTGATCGACGGACAACTCGACCTGCGTCATTCCCAGATTCTTCAGTTCCACGAGAGCGTCGCCGAGTCCGAAGATCTTCAGAGGCTGGAGGCGGATCCAATCCTCTATTGCGATATTCCCTGTAGTATTGCCGTTTTCACCAATGGAAATGATCCCTCCCGCGATGGCGACCTCTGGGATGCCGCCCATATTTGTAAGAATCGTCGTCATACTCCTGGCCTCGCCCATCCCGAGAGCAATGTCTTTCATCAGGCTTCCTGACCGAATCGTCCCGAGATCGCGCTGGGTATGTAGAGGAAATAGGAGCTGGGACATGACGATACCTTCGTCGCCAGATTCGATGCGCCTGGGTGGCTCCTTGTCCTTTGTACGGATCTTGCGAGGACCGAGACCCTTTATGAGCGAGAGCTGAACCTTGTTTAAGAAACTTGCATTTACTTCGAACTTCTTTGGAATCTTTCGGACTTCCTTTACGCTTCCGCCCTCACCAACATGGGGAAGTCCGTCGACCGTTTCCTCCAGACCATCGGTTACAGGAGCGCGCAAGAACTCCTTATCTTCTCTAAAAGTCATGGAAGCGCCGGCATCCCCCTCACTCAACCAGGAGCGCATGTAGCGTTTGAAGAACGTCTCCCACGCCACGAACCAGTGAGGCAGCATACCAGGTATAACGAGCTGTCCCGTGGTCCCGCCCATCTGCGTATCGAGAAACTCGTTGGACTCGTTTGTGACATTCGGGCTGTAGAGAATATCTACCGCGACCCCTGGGATTTCAGTAGGATTGTCGCCACCTTTATCGAGATCGAAGTACATCGTGCGGCTCGCCTCAAGCACAGGGCGCAGGACGGGGATGTCCGTCTTCTCCATGAGTTCCGCGATAGTCTGATAGGAAGTGATGACCTTCCCCTCGGGTTCTCCGTTTTCCCCATAGTGTACGACCTCATTACGCAGCATCAGGAACTGTTCCACGAGCTGGCGAATGGCCTTCTGGCGCTTGGGATTCTTCTGTGACGCGGGCTCCAACATTTCCAGCAGATTCTGGAACATATCATTGCGCTGCACGTTGTCAGGATAGATGCGCTGTATCAGGGGTCTTTCCACGAGTCCACCTGTCTCTACCTCTCCTGTGACATCCTCAAAGATATCGATTTCTTCCGTTTCCTCTGCTGCCTCCTCGGTAATGGGGTTGTTCGCGTTTTCCGTTTCACTTTGACGAGGTCGGAGAACATCAAAACCCTCGTCGCGCGGTATACCGATGAAGTTGAACTCAATCTTTTTCTCCGCCCCCGTTTCGTCGACCAGAGTGATAGTGTCTTCGGCCTCGTTCACTTCCTTGATTGTGTAGGTTACACCAGGTTCTCCGTTGGGGCCGAATGTTTCCGCAATCTGGTCGACATGGGCATCTATTTGTCCTACAAAGGCGGGAACAGCGCGTGCCGATGTCTGGTAAAAGTTCGTAATGTGGAGATCTGGGTCGAGGTCGCCGTCCACTAAAGGAATATCTACGAGTCTGTCGGAAGCACCAATAGGAAGAATGCGGATGAGATCTTCGTCCATGTAATAGATCCGCCCACGCGTCCCATCGAGTCTCCCGCCTGTTATTAAAACTCCATCTCCTAGTTGAAATTCTGGAGAACTATCTTCCATCCTATGGTCATGTGAGCTTTTTACAAACACCGGTGGGCGCGAAGGCTTAAGCGTGTTTCATCAATATATATACATTAAAGATGTCCGTTTCCGTAACCCATTTTGAGAGTCTACGTCAAAGGTTTCCCGAGTTTGCCGATCTGCGCGCCCATTTAGAGTCCGTGGAGGGCGGATCTTTGCGCTGTGTGGAGTCCGAGGCACCCTATGTCGTCTTCCGCTACACGAAGGACAAGAGTGCAGCGACGGGTGTCTTTCGCTCCGTCGTGTGGGACACGGTGAAGAACGTGCCTGTCTGTGTGGCCCCCTTTCGCGCCAACGAGGGCCTACCTCCTGTGAATGTGCAGCTGTCGGCGACGGAGGATTTCGTGGATGGCTTCATGATGAATGCCTGGGTGGGGGACGACGGAGTTCTACACGTGGCCACCCGGACTCAGATTGATGGCGACAACAAGTTCTATAGTGAGAAAACGTTCGGGGAGATGTTTGACGAGTGTCTAACCGCCTCCCCTTTGAAGACTCGCGAGGCACTTTGCCAGGAGCTGAACGCTGTGCGTAATGATTCGACCGCGGCCTCGGCTTTCGCCAGTTTCGTGCTCCAGCATCCTGAGCACAGGGTGGTGGCGAAGATCCAGAACCCCTTTCTCTATCTGGTCCATCTGGGTACGGTGAGCTCCACAGGGCGTGTGGATATTTCGGAGCGGGCGACGAACTGGCCACAGAAGTTCGGGCGCCTCCAGGTTCCCAGTTATCCTGTGCGGAAGTTTCAGTCGGAGCAGGAGATTGATGATCTCTTGCGCCGAACCAGTGTTCAGAGGGGCTGGAGGTGGCAGGGGCTCGTCTTCAAGGACGGCCAGGGGAGGAGATGGCGGATGCGTACTCCTACCTATAGCATGATGCGGGAGCTGCGTGGGGCGGAGGCCAGTGATATGGAGCGCTTCTTCCGTCTTCGTGCGACCCGTAAGGTGATGGACTACTTGAAGCACTACAGCGAGGAGCGCGATGCAATGTGGGGCTACGAGCAGACATTGAGGGCGCGTACAGCCGATATCATGGCAGCATACGCGGATGTTCACAAGGCGCATGCTGTCGCGTTTAAGGATCTTTCTGAGGCGTATAAGCCCGCTGTGTTCATGCTCCATATGAAGTGGCGCAATGAGCTGCGCGAGAAGGGCTTCAAGGTGCGGATCCAGAATGTGATTGAGGTCGTGAACGGGATGCGCGATTTTGAGAAGCGGCGGCTGATGGAGGCTACACCGTACGTGGCTGTGTCTCCCAATCAGCCGTCAGAATCAGCGGAGACAACGGCGTAAGGATCTCTTCTATACGCTGGACTCGCGCATGTACCCTATAGAGGCACATAGTAATACCGAATAAGATCACTGAAAAAATGGGAGCTAACGCGATAACGGTGTCCATTATCTTGTTATGCCCCTTCCTTTTTAGACTATAGGAGCCTTCGTGATGTTATCACTTAGATGTTAACACCCGCCCACTGTGCACCCCAATCCGCGAAGATCTGGGAACAAGCACGTGCGGCCTTTGCCACTGCCGCCCTTGCGTCCATATCCTTTCCAGACTCGACACCCACGCGAATGACCATCTCATCACGCAGAGGGTGGGGAACCTTGTAGCCGACAAAGGTGATCTCGCCGTTATCCATCTCATTCTGCTCCATCCAGGTACTGAGGAGATTGCCCAGAGTGTGATCCTCCTGCTGGAAGACGAGGTCAAAGCCCTTCATGAGAGCATCAGCAGGACGGATCTTCATCGTCTCAGGCAGATCACCATTGTCAATAGATGCATACATGAGCACCCTCTTCTGTAGCACCTCTAAGGCGCGTCGGACAATGTAGACTGGGTCGAGGACCCCAACACTCTCCACAATGAAGTCGAAACTGTAGGGCTCGCCGCGCTCATCCATCTTGTAGCAGCGCTGGATCTCCATGGTGGCAAACTCGCGCTCGAGCTCTCCCTTGCGTGTAGAGTTTGCCTCCAGCTCGGTAGTACTGACCTTCTTGTGGTTCGTGAGCCAGGCCGTGAACAGCTCCTTCTTTCGCTCCTCGGAGTCGTCACGAGTATAGCCATAGGCACAGCGGCTCGTGACGGGCATGAAGCGGGCATTCTGGCGCCCAGTGCCTACCGTCGCCTTGGCCGTAAAGGAGAGTGCCTCGGGCTCCTGGGCTCCAACGCGCCCCTTGAGGACGGCGAGAAGACAGGTATCATGTGTCACAGGGTCCGGGTGGAAGAACTGCACGCTGGGAACGGGAAGAGGATCCTCCTCGGCCCCACGATTCTTCAGAACCTGGATATCTCCTGCAACGACATCGCGCTGCTCGGTGGAATCATTCACAATGTCGAGCTTGAACGTGTACTTCTCTGGGTCCCACTCGAGTGGATTCTCCACATGGATGGGGAGAAGCCCGATACGATGTGCCAACATCTCATTGCTCATGGCCGTACTGTTTTTGGAGACACTCACATCAGTTGTGGTGCCGTCCGCGGCAATATCAGCCGCGAATGCGACCGTCTCCACCTCGGTAATCATGGCGCGGCGGAGGGTATTTGCATATGTAACATGGGTGGGATCGACTCGAAATTTGATCGTGTTTCGGCCATCTCTCTTTACATCTTTAAAGATGGACTGGACCTTTGGTTGGACCTTTGGCTGGACTTTAGGGATACGCGCAGACATTCTATATAGGTTACTTCTTCCTTTCATAGGCTCAATTTTAGGTGGCGGTGTGGGGGTTATTGGTGGTAGGTTTGTAGGTGGCGAGGCGGTTGTCGAAGGTGTAAGGCGGTTGTTGAAAGTGTAAGGCGGTTGTTGAAAGTATAAGGCGGTAGATTTGTAGGTGGCAAGAGATGACCCCCTACGGGGGCCATCCTTTCACACACAAATCTTGGTAGTCGGATTGTAGGCGGGTAGATTCTAAAAAAGAGGGGGCCAGCGGCCCCCTCCTTCTTACAATCCTCCAGCACAATCCTTTGCGTTCAAAAACCCCGGCATCTCTACAACCAAAGAATAGTGGGGAACTTCCTGAATGAGTCAGCCCAGTAATATTTGTTTTTACAGCAATAAATGTCAATGGTCCAAGGCATTTATAACAGAGCTATCAAGAAGCCCCTGGAAGGGCGACTTCCGCTTCATCTGTGTCGACCCCAGTCCCAGCCGCCCCCAACTACCCTCCTGGCTCAAGAAGGTCCCAACGATCGTCGTATCTGGTGAATCAGAGCCCCGCACAGATTCCGACGTTATGAACTGGCTCTACGAGAAACGCATGAAGGAGCCCACAACATCCCAGAACGGTGCAGCGCCTTCAGCCCCGGGATCCGCTGATCCCGAAGCCTTCAGCATCTTCGAGAACGTCAGTTTCGCCAAAGGCTTCGGCTACAGTGGTATAGATGTAGATACCAGCTCCCAAGGCACAGGAGGAACAAGCATCCCAGGTGCATTCTCCTTTTTGGGCGGTGGTGAAGTCGCCAGTCTCGACCCTGGCGGCCCCGCCCCTCCTACAGGATCTCAACGACGTTCCAAGAAAGAGGAAATGTTCGACAAGCAAATGGAAGCCTACCAGCGCGACAGAGAAATGGGGATGCCAAAAGGAGCTGGGCGTATTTAGAATCTAAAGCATACTCGCATCCTCCTTGTAGGAGACCATGAGCGCGCTTGGGGCATTTAACAACCAACTGATTCGGTTCTTTCAGGACCTCAATGACAGCTTCCCCGAGGAGCGCGACATCAAGCTGGCGCTTGAGGCGATCGAGGGGGCCAAAAAGATCAATCCCAAGTTGATCCTCGATCTCTTTTGGGACAATGTCTATAAGGATCTGAGCGATGCCATTTCCCGTGAGGACGAGGACTTTGTCATCAACTTTGCCAAATCCAAGATCAGCGGCCAATACAATGAGATGTCCCCCGCTCTCCTGATCTTCGAGAAGCACTGGCCCTCTATGACTGAGACGAACCAGAAGTCCATTTGGAAGTATCTCAAGGTTCTGTGTGTTCTGTGCGAGAAGGCTCGGGCGGCGCGGGTAGCGTTCTAGCCTGTGTGTTCTTATAGACATAATACGCTCGTGTGATAAGGGCCAGCGTATCTAGCGTGAAGAGTGATCCGTAGTTTATAATAAGCGTCGTATCTCCATTCATTAGTGCATAACTGAAAGCAAACCCGGTACCGAATATGACGAGTATCTTCTCAGGCAGATTATATAGATTCACATTCTGATTCTTATAGTTTGCATAAAGTTCTGGAATATAACAAATAAAGAATATCGTCGAGGAGATATTCATAAGATAGTCGTACATACGACCGATATCATTACTCTATAGGCCCGATTTATATGTTCCGCATCCGACGCGCCTAAAGAAACGTAAATATCCATTCAAAGGCTATACAAGATGACTTCCTCCTTGACCGCTACCTTCGCGAAGAAGTACGACGAGTTCATTGCTGACCTGCGAGGGGCGTTCCCGGAAATGGAGTTGGAGCTCGCCGTGGCTGGGGCACTGAGTGAGAGTGAGAAGATGAACCAGTACTTTGCCAAAGTCTATAAGAAGCATGGGCAAGCTGGTGAGGATCTGGCCTGCCCTGGACTCATTCTTCCAGGTGTCCAGATTGAGCCCTCTCTGTGGGCGACCGTGACGAAGAAGACGAAGGAGAGTGTGTACCAATATCTCTCCATCCTCGACCTGTGTACGGTCTATGAGAGAGGAATGGGCGACATTTACAATGATCCCAGCCTGAAGGAGTGGGCCGACAATGTGACGAAGGATTGGCGCTCCAAGCTGGACCGCATTGACTTCGACTCTCTGGCCGACAAGTTCAAGGATATGTTTGGAAGTGGCGGGGCGATCCCAGCTCTTCCTGAGAAGTTCCTGAAGGGGAAGCTGGCCAAGTTGGCGGAGGATCTGGTTCGCGAGTTCAAGCCTGAGGACTTTGGACTCCGGCCTGAGGATCTCGAGCGGGTGGAGAAGGATCCCACACGCGCCTTTGAGATTCTCCTCCAGGCGGCCTCCTCCAAGCCCGAGCTCCTACAGAAGGCCATGGAGCGTGTGGGAAAGAAGCTCCAGGACAAGATGCAGAAGGGGCAGTTGAAGCCTGAGGAGTTGGCGGCGGAGGCGGAGGAGCTCATGAATGAGTTCAAGTCGCACCCGGCTTTCGCGGAGATGATGAAGTCCTTTAAGAATGCATTCTCTTTTGAGGACCCGGATCTGGCAAGAGCTGCCGGCAAGGATGATAAGAGCCGGTTGGCGATGGTGAAGAATCGGCTGAGGGCAAAGCTGGAGGCAAAGAAGGCTGCCGGCAAGAAGTAAGGGCTTCCAGTAGAGGGTGATCACCGGTATGAAGTTACATCCATTCTGTGATCCATATGTGTGGGAAAATGTCAAAGTCCTTCTCTACACGGGACTTTTCGTGAAAATACATAAGGACGGTAAATGTGTGAGCGAATACGTGAATAGTATCATATTCGTCTTTCTGCTCGCCTTCATCATTGGTCTTATAACATCGCTTTTCATGGGTCGTTCTGAGCCTATGCCTGTGATGATACTTGTTGCGACGCTGTTTTCCATGCCGACCTTTTTTGAGCTCATGCAGATGAAGTGGGAGACAGAAGGATTTACCGACTCGAGTAAAGGGTCGAGTAAGGGGTCGAACAAAGGCTCTGCTATGGAGAAGAAGACTAATCCAGCTGATGTCTACGATGTGATTGGGGGCGCTGCCCTCGCCACGGTTCCAAGCGCCAGGAACCCTTTCATGAATGTTCTGATTGACGAGATCAAGTACAACCCGACACGGCCTGTCGCCGTCTCTGTGCTCGATCCCAGTGTGAAAGTGACCCTGGACGATTTCTTCCGAACGGAGTTCTATTCTGACCCTACGGATGTGTTCGGTAGATCACAGAGCCAGCGCGAGTTTGTTACTATGCCGAGCACGAGTATTCCGAACGACCAGGCCTCTTACCAGGATTGGCTCTATAAGATACCTGGTAAGACCTGTAAGGAGGGTGGTCGTGAAGCATGTCTCCCGGGAACGGATGGTGGTGCTCTTCCCTGGATGAATGTTAACCCCGTTTGAGAGGTTGTGTCTGGAGTTTTGGACCTCCATTTTTACATGAAAACTTACGCAGAGTCTTCCCCCGAGTCTGGAGAACACTCTTCGTACATATGGCAATGGCTGCCCCTTCGCGCGCAGCGGAACCACGGCCCGATCGGAGTGTAACACTTCTCCTGACCTTCTTTATGCATTTGCAGAACCTGGTTGCCTGGGAGTTCTTCGCCATTCTATCTTGGCAACGCATATTCTATCGCTACCATTCAGAAGAGGAATGCAGGTCAATCGACTCACTCATACCAAGGATGATTCTTGCGGAATTGAACAATACTATATACAATCTGTTGGCCCCGGCGCATATGCTACTACAAATCTGGTTCCCGATGCTCGCGAAGTGAATCCTCTGGCTTCTAAGGAACTTATCATGTATGCCCGCGAGGGCTTCGGTTCCAATAACAAGCAGATTGACTCTGAGTCCGTGCTGAAGAACCAGCCCGAATTCAATAACAATCGCTGTAATATTCGCGCACAGGCCCGCCCCTTTCTGGGAGTTCCTTACATGGGTGGGGGTCGTGGGAATGCCGAGGTGGAGAGCTTGTTGCTGCATTCCGAGCAGGTCCGTCAGGGGAAGGAGTGTGGTACGGTGACCGAGCAGCAGTTCGATGGGATCTTTACTCCTATGATCCCTAGTGTGAAGGCGAATATCCAGAAGCCTGAGAATCTGATCCCCGAGATGGCATCACCCGGTTGGATTCGCGGCGGAGTTCCCAGTCGCTCTTACATTCGCGATGTGAACTGTTAAAGGTTTGGCTAACAGCTTTGCTGCGGGCTTTATAGCGTATCCACCGGCATACGCGCTGATGGCCACAGCTTTGCTGAGGCCATTACAGAATGGCATCACTATCGGAAGCATTTCCTGCTCCAAGTAGCGCGGCCCTTGAAAAAGCTGAGAACCCACAGCGATATGACCAACTCCCTGAGTATGTTCGCCACGTCAAGGAGCGTCGCCATATCCTCGGCCTCGTCGGTGGAAAGGAGGTAGGACAGGTTGTCGGCAACATGGCTGACCTCGAATCCGATCTGCTCGGAATCACTCGCCCCAACTCTGATGCAACCTATCGTCACCATCTCCCACAGGATAATCCTTCCAAGATCGCCCGCGAGAATCCCAAGATCAATATCTCTATTGACGCTACTCCCGTCACTCTCCAGCCATACCAGCTGTGGGCCTATCCTTCCGTGGTTGCCCCTGCACCTTTGGTCAAGGAGAGCTGTGGGAGGCCCGAGAAATACTAGTATGTGGTAGGAGATGGCGCTATCAGTAAAACAACAGGCACTTACGCGGGGCAAGTTTGACGATTTTCACCAAGTTGACGATATGCGCATTACTTCGTATGCGCTTCGTTACTATGTGAACCCCCCGGACGCGAATTGTCCCTCTAGCTACCCCGTGAATGCAACAACTCGTATTCAACAATCAGGCGCAAGTTGGCCCACCGGTCGATGGAAGACCGATGTGGAATCTGATCTCAAGGGTATAACCCGATTCGGCTCAAGGGTCCGCGCTGACAAGAAGCTCTATAATCCCGATACGAACGTAATGAATAATACGCCTCTCGAGGCACCTCCTGATGAGACTGTGCCTATGCTGTTTGAGCGCCTGGTGAATCCCCCCTGCACGCTCAGGGCAACGGGCTGGAATCGTTGGGAGGCTCTTCCTCATCAGCCCCAACTGAACTATGAGACACCTTTCGACTTTTTCATACCTGCAGGGACGCTCGATAAGGAGCGGGCGAAAACACACAAAGGCACTGACCAAAGCTAAGGACATTGCCAACAAACCAATAGTCTTGCTGTGAAACAACAAGACTATCCGTGTAACTATAAATACTTTAACGGCATATCGTAGTAGAGTATGGAAGCGGTGGGGCTTTTTACATTAGTGGGCCTCGGATATCTAGTGACCCGCCTCTCAGGCGGAAAAGACGTTGAAAACTTTGATTCTGGCGCAGAGCGTGGACCCGATGCCGATCCTTTGACACAGGCCACGCGCGGTGCAGCTCCCAGATCCTCTCCCCAGAAGTTGGATCTCATGTTCCAGGACGGAATGGGGCAACCAGCTCTCCCAAGCGAGCCTTCTCCCGGTATTCAGGGAACTCTGCTCAACTATACGCCTCCTCCCGTGAGAACAGTTCCCATGAACCCTGATCTACAACCCAAGCCTGAACCTATTGAGTCCGCGACACCCACGGTGGCCATGAACCCTGCAGGGATCCAGGCGTCTCCCTCTTATGTGGAGGGCTTCGTGACGAGCGAACTGACAGGAAAGCGTATTGATAGTGCCGAGTTCACGCACAATAACATGGTGCCCTTTTTCGGAGGCCGCGTGCGTCAGAATGTCGCCGCCCAGAGCAACTCAGGTATTCTCGACACGTTTACCGGCTCCGGTATCACGCAGATCAGTAAGCGCGAGATCGAGCCCATGTTCGACACGGCTCGTGCACCCTATGGCAACCCTTTTGGAATGGAGGATCAGACCGATTTCGTCCAGAGTCGTATTAACGACCCAAGGAGCCGTGCAGGAGAGAGACCTTTCGAGCCTGTGCGCGTGGCCCCTGGTGTGAATGAGGGGTTCGCCGCCACGGGCAAGGGCGGCTTCCAGCAGTTCGAGGTGAATCAGTACATGATTGACAATATTCGTCGCACGGATGATCTGCGTACAAGTGATAACCCGAAGGAGACTTACAACCAACCTGTGGTACCTGGGCAACACTTTATTGGGATGGCGGCCCAGGAGTCTGGCGAAGTCCGCAAGTATCGCCCAGATAAATTCTACATTGACGAGACTGGCGCGCGTCTCTTTGTGACGAACGGCGAAGTGATCAAGGAGACCACCCGCCCCGTCCAAGTTCTGAAGCATACCACCCGGCCTGAGACGAGTTCTGAAGCCATTGGTCCCGCTGGGGCACAGGAGTTTGGAGAGTCTTACGTCACTGGCTCCTATCGCATGCCTATGGTGCAGCAGTATGGGGGTGCTGGATTCCGTCATGCCGATATGACGACCTATACGAGCGCCGATACGGATGCGCCCGAGAATGACTATGGTCGTGCTGGCTATGAGGTGCGACCCAATGAGCGTAATGCGACGAGTGAGCGTACAATGGGCCTGAATCTGGTGCCTGCTGATGCAGGGGCATTGACGGTCCACTATGACGACCAGAATCGCCCCACAAGGCGTCAGGAGATGGTTGGAAATATTCGCCAGACTGGTACTCCTGTGGGATACGCCCAGGGGGCGCCGGCAATCACTGTGTGGGATCCCAACGATATTGCGCGTACTACGGTGCGTGAGGGTACGATTCACTGGAACTGGATGGGTCAGGCGGCTCCTGGGGCGGATGGGGCGACGAGGCTGAAGGTGTATGATCCCGAGGACATTGCCAGGCCCACGCAGAAGTCACAGCTGACGAACAAGTCCGAGTATTACGGAGCGTCCGAGTCGATCAACAAGGATTTCACCAGCCACGACGCCGCCTACAATATGCGGCTGAACCCCAATAAGCAGGAGATTGCGCTGGGACGTGATCCTATGCACGGGAATGGTGGCGCACTGGCGGTCTTCGATGGGAACATCAATCAGACCGCCAAGAAGATTGACGCTGATATTGTGAATGACAGGGCGAATGCCGTGAATCGCGTGGTGGGCATGCCTACGGGTGTGGGGGATATTGGGGAAGTGCGCCCCCGTGTTCCTTTGAAGCTGGATGTCAGCCGCCAGAGGAATACAATGGATATGGTGGCGGCAGTGAACTCGAACCCACTGATGGCGTCACAGAACCTGGCCTACAATGCGGAACACGACGAGAAGCTCCTACAGGAAATGTTGGCAACTATGTAGAATGGGTGTTGGAAACTCTTGCTTGGCAAAGGGGACCTGTGGAGAAAGTGCTACTCGTAAGAGGAGTGCCAGTGCAAATAGGTCCGCAACTAAGTCTGTAAAGCGTGCTAGGGCAACAAACTCTTCTGTAACACTCAGGAACGCAAATCAAACTCGTTCTGCAGGAGTATCTACAAAATATTTGAGGGGGATAACTGCCTTTAAGAGACACGGGCGTGGTAATACTGTGTCAAATATTAATATAAACCACGCGTTAAGAGCTATGAGAATCGGAGATAAGCTTTCTAAGAAGATAATGAGGGGTGAATCACTTACGCCGGCTCAGAAGAAGGCTTTAAAGTTGTATTTGAATGCCGCGAGTGAATAGTTAAACACTTAAACTCTGCTTCGCCATTTCTTTATAGGAATGGCGGCGAAACAACCCTGTAAAGGTGCGCTGCTCGTTAGCGGCGAACCTGGGACAGGAAAATCGAGGTGGATACGCGAAGAGGCAACATTCGCAAAGGCGAAACTCTTTCGCTGGAATGCCAGGACGGATCGCAGTCTTCGTGAAGGCCGCGAGGTACTTCACCAGCAAGTGCGCTCAAAGGAGCGCCTCTTTGTGTGGATTGAAGGGGCGGATGATCTCACTCAGGAGGCGCAGGCATTTTTGCGTCGTATTTTGGAGACGGCCGCCACGAACGTGACGTGTGCCCTGGAAGTGCGCGAGATATGGAAACTGTCTCCACCCATTCTTTCGCGCTGTACAGTTGTTACAATGCGCTCGGAACAGTCACATCGAGTCCTCAGAAACAAGTCTATTGCGAACCATATTGGTCTATCTGCTGCAAAGCCAAAAGGGAATGAACTCCCGGTATGGTCGGATATCCCACGGCTTCGAATGGAGGGAGAGGATCCCTATGAAATCATTGAAAGAATCATGGAAGTCTATGGGCCTTCCAATCGGATGGTCCAGGAATGCATACGGGCGATTGGATCGGGTTCCTCTCCTTGGATACAACTTAGCGAGTTTCTTGTAAATATGCCGCGTTCTATTCCGGAATGAGAACTCCGCCTATATTCCAGATATTTCGCCGCAATGGATCTAACTGGCGAAGGTGTTAGCGTTTATTCAGAGGCGAAGGGTGAGTACACGAAGCAGTTGTGTCAATACATGTTGCCAGCGCTGCAGCAGTACTTTCTCGACATGATGGATGAGGCGAAACAGAAGGAGCCGAATGGGAATAAGATCCTTTTGATGTTTCAGCAGATCTTGGAGGGTGTGCCTGAGTGGAATGCTGACAAGGTTCAGCGGGAGACGAGCGCCCTGACGACTATGACGCATTGTGATTATCTGGAGGAACTTCTGACGGCTGTTTTTATCGCGCACACGAAAGTTCTTTCTGCAATCCGGTTGACGAGCAAGCAGAAGAAGTTGCAGATTACCATTCCCAGATTGGAGCATTTTCTCCACAGGACGATGATCGAGTGTTCTCGCCTTCTTTGGAGTAACACGTATTTGTTTTCTATGGCTGCGCCCTCAATGGAAAGACAGAAGAATCTTCGACAGATTGAATCGATTCTGCACGATGGGATTCAGCAGGCGATCCGTAGCATGTTGCCTGTGAAGAACATTCTGCGCGAATATCTGAAAGAGGATGACGAGGATGAGGAAGAGGATGATGTCCCTGATATGGAGGCAGTCGTGGAGGCTGTACAGCCTGTAGTTGAGCCCGTTGTGGAGCCCGTAGTCGAGCCCGTTGTGGAGCCCGTTGTGGAGCCCGTTGTCGAGCCCGTTGTGGAGACTGTGGAGCCCGTGATAGAGCCCGTCGTTGTACCTATTGCAGAGCCGTTGCCTACACTAATGCAGCCATTACAGCAGCCCCAGCAGCCCCAGCAGCCATCAATCCCCACCCCCATAAACCCACCACAGCCGTCATCCATTTCCTTTACAGGTCTAGATACTACAGGACCCCAAGCCCCAGACGAGAACATACAAATCC